>Ga0209431_10000131_pt1 | contig 55233 bp, 74 predicted proteins | sample RifCSP13_3_FD_184021 | JGI IMG/M metagenome (GOLD analysis project Ga0209431, IMG submission 184021) | Soil microbial communities from Rifle, Colorado - Rifle CSP2_sed 13_3 (SPAdes) (version 2) | ecosystem: Environmental > Terrestrial > Deep subsurface > Rock core/Sediment | place: Rifle... | reverse complement strand
TTGTCTAGAAATTTGTCCTTGTAATCTAGTTGCGTGAATTTTTACTTGTGGAAATTCTTCAAAAAAGTGTTTAATTGTTGAATAAGCAGCTTCTAATTCTTCTAGTGTTTCGCCAAAAAGCTTGTCTGGAATAACATTTGTTGCGCGTCTAACTTTGTCATAAGGTACATTAAGAACTCTAGACACATCTTGTATGACAGCTTTCGGTTTAAAAGATTGAAATGAAGCTACATTAACTACATAATCATCTCCATATTTTTCATGCAAATATTGTTTAACTTCATCGCGTCTATCATCTTGAAAGTCAATATCAATATCAGGCAACTCAGTTCTGTAATCATTTAAGAATCTTTCAAAAAGCAGTCCGTATCCAATCGGGTCAACGGAAGTGATTCTAACAAGATAGTTAATGAGGCTTCCCGCAGCCGAGCCGCGCCCAGGGCCAACTCGTATATTTCTTTCTTTTGCCCATCTGACCATATCGGCCACAATAACAAAGTAGTCGAGCACTTTAAGTTTTCGCATGACGGAGAATTCTTCTTCAACTCTTCTGAGATAAGTTTCGTCATTAACTTTACCGATCCTTTCCAATCCTTCTTTACACCATCGTCTTAAAATTATTTCTGCTTCTAGTGGAGATTTTGTCGCCTTCGGAATTTTGGGAGACTTGTCTATAGAAAAATGCTCACATCTATCTGAGATTTCAGATGTATTTCTTATTAATTCATCAACATAACTATTTGATATTTCTGGATGAAAATTATTAAATTGTTCTATTAGTTCTCCTTCGCTCATCAACCAATAGGTGTTGCCAGAGAACTTGAATATATCTTTTGCGGCATCTTCTCGTTCTTCTCTTGATTTATTTGATTGACCAGTCTGAATCATCACAAGAATATCTTGTGTCCCAAACCATTCTTTATATGGATAATGAGCGTCTGTCGCCGCAACCATAGGAATGCTTTTGTCTTCTGCCATTCCTATAAGTTCTCTGTTTACTCTACGTTGCCCATCGTCATCATGAGGATGAATTTCTAGATAAAGATCATCACCAAATATATCCAGCATTGTATTTAAATATTTAAGAGCTCCTTCATTATCGCCTGCAAGAATAGCGCTTGGTACTATACCGCTCATGCACGAAGTAGAAGCTATCAGCCCCTCGGAATATTGACGCAATAATCTCCAATCAATACAAGGTTTATAATAAAAGTTTTCTGGTAGCCAAGAAAGACTAGAGAGTCTCATAAGATTTGTGAATCCTGTTGGATTTTTAGCAAGCAATACTAAATGAAATCTCTTATGTTCTTTATTGTGTATTAATGCATCTGAAGTAAAATATGCCTCTATTCCAACAATACTTTTAATTCCGTACTCTTCGCAAGCATTTGCATGATAAAGTACACCAGCTAAAGAACCGTGGTCAGTTAAAGCGAGAGCCGACTGGTTAAGGTCGGCTGCTCGCTTAGCGTAATGTTCTGCTGTACCTACGCCGTCTAAAAGACTAAACTCGCCATGTCTATGAAGATGAACTAGACTTGACATTCTGTTGACGTAGAAGGTCACGCAATACGGCTCCGGGTGCTTCATGCGGCTTAAGTACGCCGCTTTTAACTAAAGCTAAAGCCTCTTCATCCGGGACGGGTCGATTTTTAATGACCATATATTGTTTTCTTCTAAACGGATTTTTCATTCTGTTCTTCTTCTAAATGGTGAATCTCTAGTTACAGTTGCTTCTTGCTTTGGCTTCTCTTGTCTAATTCCCCAAGAATCATAAGACTGAGGAGCAGTAAGTTCATTAAGGTCGAACTTATCTTCCTCTAGCTCCTTGTCAGAAGCAGACATTGATTGTGGACCTCCATCGGGGTCGGCAGGAGAAATAAAATACTTAGTATCAAATTTCTCTCCAACTCTCTTAATCTTAAAGTCTCTAGACCTAAGACCCTTATAGTCAAAGTCCTTTTCCTGCAAATCCTGCAAGACTTCAAAGCTAACATCCCAAACTACAACTGCATCAGCTTCGCCTACAGTTTCCCATCTATCTCCAACTTTCTCTTGAGTAGGAGCGTCTCTTTGAATTAGGTTTATTTTGCCCCTAAATTTGAGGTCTAATTCCTGTTCACATCCGGGACAATCTTTTCCAAGATTTCTTCTTCCTTCTTCATCTTGGTCAATACAAGGAACCTGTAGTGGAAAACTGCGTCCAGGCACTCTGACCAAATGTACCCAACCACAGGATACATTTTCTCCTTCTTCAAGGAAGCGCACAACAGTAGTTTCTCCACTACTAAGTCTAAAGTATCTAACTCCGCCCCCTCCTGATTCTCTTCTTCTATCAATATCTTCTTTTGCTGAAGCTACTGCTCCAAATCCTCTTGCCATCATATTCTCCTTTGTTTGTTTTTATTATGGCTCTATTTATTATAGCAGAGCGGACTTATCTGCCGCAAGAAGCGACAAAATTTCTCCTCGTGTCATCTCAACAGGATCACGTTCAAATGTGGGAACAACATAAGTGGGAATAGTTGTACGTGACTTTTTGGCCGCATTAATTGCATCTTCTTCATCATCAAACCATAATATTAATTTTTCACAATATTTCTTGCATAATTCTGCTTGCTCGCTTGTTAAAACTTTTCCAGATATTCCGGCGCTGTTTTTTATCCCTTTTTCGTGTAGGGAAATAACATTTAATTCGCCCTCTCTAACTATAAGTTCTTCATTTTTATTAACTTCATTAAGTCCGAATAAAACTTTTTTAGTTTCGTAAGGTTCAAATCCATATTCTATTCCTCCGAGAACTAGATAGCGTGGATTTTCTTTTTTAATTGTTCTCCCTTTAAAACCAACAAGTCCTCCGTTTTCATTTCTAACTGGAATAGAAATTCGTTCAGAAATCTTATCCCACCCTATTTTCCAATTTGTTAAAGTTTCTGGTTTGAATCCTCTGTTGAACATATAGAACAAAGAACTTGGTACATTTTGTTTGTTAAAAATATCTTCCCAAGTTGTCCCCGGAAGCTCAGTTAACTGGCTTGAATGATTTTCATAATCTTCCCAAAGCTGAAACCAATCAACCATTCTTCTGTCTGCCTCACTTTCGTCTAATTCCGACAGAGCATAACTTGGAGTTTTTGTCGCCTTTTTCTTGCTTAATATTTCCTTAACATTGTCTACTATTGTCTCTTTCTTAGGAACTGTTCCAATATTAAATCTTTCTTTAATCCATATAGCAGCCTGAATTGGAGATACATTTTCTAATTCTGCTAGAAAAGTAATTGCGTTTCCTTTCATGCCGCAAGACCAGCATTGAAACGCTGTTGTTTTCTTATGCATAGAGCCAGAAGGATTTGCGTCTCCTCTTATGTGTTTGTCTGAAAAACAAGAGTAAATTACATCTGTGCCTTCATCCTGCACATTATTTAGCCCTAATTCTTGTAAAAAAGTCTCAACTTCGACTTTACTTAGATCCAAGTTTCTCCAATGTATTTTCCGCTGTTTTTTTATCTTGAAATAAAAATACTGTTTCTAAAGTAAATTCGTCTATTGCTTTAACTATTTTATGTGTAAATTTTCTTCTTCCTGACCTATATATGGGTTCTTCTAATTTAAGTAATGTATATTTCATTGTTCCTTTCTTTCGTCCCTTGTCGCCACAAGCTACCTTTGTGTATTGACACGACAAGGGTATAAAAAAGACCTTGCAGGATAAATCCTGAGTAGCGCCTTGGGTCGGGTTTTAGTGGACTCGGGCGGAATTGAACCGCCGTCTTACACATCATAACAATAAATTTTATAACAGCTTTTGGGGCGTGACGCAGGTTAATTCGCCACTTACCTCCACCTTATCGTCTTTCCGATTCGTCAGACACGGTATCCCGGCCTCCACTTAGTCTTTCCTAAGAGTCAGGAGAGCCAGTTTATTAAACCGACACCCTCCGCCATTGCTTAATTCTGTTCGATGGTTTAAGCAAAAACCAGTCTTCGTGCAGGAACCAAAGTAGCTGCTCCTGAGAAGAAGAGATGCGTTGCATCTTTTGCGTTTATTGTTTTTTGATTTTAGGTGATCAACCGCTGCAACTCATTATCTGTTTTATGCAATCGAAACCTTTTCGAGCCCTAATTTACCTCCATTAGTAAGTTTTCATCGTGTCTTGACACTTCTACCTCAAAATATAGCATGTCTTCTATGTCTGTGTCAAGTAGTTCTCTCCTTTTTTGTTTCTTTCTTAATCTTTGATGGCGCTTAAAATCACTACATATAACTCCAGAAGGAGTCACAAAACCATGTCCTTTGTGTCCCATAAGGGGAGAGCCACATATATTACATCTTCTGTGATAATTCAAGCTGTCACCTTTTCTTTTGAAGGGTAAATTAATTCTACTTCATCAAAATAGACTTTTGCTTTGTGTGGCTGAGCCACAACTTTTTCTGTTCCTGAAATTATTTCAATCAAATTAGGTATTTCACAAACTCCATTAGCACAATCTGCTTCATTCCCATTTCTTTGTTTTCTTTTAATTTGTTCTTCTGGTGTAGATTCTAGTACAGACTCTATGTCTTCCATTAAAACGGGTGAAAAAGGTTCGTCCAAACGCGAATTCCATCTATAAAATGTGCTTCCTTTTACTTGCGGGAGATAATTGAGCCAAATATCCGATAAATCTTCCATAGGAAAATCATTTGCAAGATTAATTGTTTTAGAGACAGCATTGTCAACATGTTTTTGTACAGTTGCTTGCATTTTAAAATGAATATCAACTGAAATATCTGCTGCTCCTTCACATAAATCACCAAATTTTTCATAAGCTGGTTCAATAACTAAAACTTTATTGAGTATCGTTTTGAGTTCGTCATTAACTCCCTTAATTCTTCTCCAATAGACGGGAGCCATATAGGGCTCGATTCCGGTAGATACTCCAGACACAATTCCAGTAGTGCCAGTAGGAGCAACAGTAAGTAAAGCACAGTTACGAATACCATATTCTTTAACCTTTCTTCTAATTGCTGGTTTCATTGTCTGCATAAACCCACTATCAACAAATTCTGGTTGAAAAGCAGGGAAAGGCCCCTTCTCCTGAGCCAGCATTATAGAAGTGTCATACGCAGCGTGTTTGATAAACGAAAACAGTTTATCAACAAATTCAAAGGCTTGTGTTGAGGAATATTTAAGGCCAAGTTCAAGAAGCATTGTGTGCAAGCCCATAACTCCTAAACCAATTCTTCTTACTTCTTCGCAATTTTCTTTAATTTTATCAAATGGATAACTATTTACTGTGAGAACATTATCAAGAAATCTAACCGCTATTCTAATTGTTTCTTCAAGCTTCTCCCAATTGACTTCATTGCCTTCCACAAACCGAGGTAAAACAAGAGCTCCAAGACAGCAACAGCCATAAGGCTCCAACCAAATTTCGCCGCAAGGATTAGTAGAAACAAGAGGCTTATGATAATAGATATTGTTTTTCTTGTTGGCCATATACCCATTTAATACTCCTGGCTCTCCATTATTCCAAGCATTTTCAACAATTGTTTTCCATAATTCTTTTGCACTAATTGATCCTCCTGTCTTTCGACCCGCCCATTCAAATTCAATTTGTCCATCTTCTTTGACAAGTTTGACAAACTCATCATGGTCAAAGTTTATAACTACACTTATATTAGTATTTGATAACTGTTTATCTACTAATTTACAATTAAGAAATTCCCATATGTCTGGGTGAGTGACATTTAGACAGGACATTTTTGCCATTCTGCGACCGCCTCCTGCCACGAGTTCATGCCCAACTTCATTATCCATTCGCATTAAAGATACAGGTCCAGTTGCGTGACCTCCTGTTCCTTTAATTTCTGAGCCTCTAGGTCTAACAGGAGAAAAATTGATTCCCACACCCCCTCCTGTTCCCGAAATAACAAGGGATTCTTTAAGCAAATCTCCCCAACCTTCTCTTGAGTCTCCGACTGGTATAACGAAACAATTAAGTAATTGCCCTTTAGGTCTTCCGCTTCCATACCAAATTCTTCCCCCTGGCATAAATCTATTATTTACTATCTCTTTAAAAAATCGTCTCTGCCACTTTTTTCTTAATTCACTGTCTTCTGCTGCTGCTACATGCTCTGAAACTCTTAACGCCGCCATCTCCCAAGTCTCTTTTTCATCTATCGCATATGATCTTCTAAAAACATCTTCACCTAAGTCGTCTAACAAAAAAGAGCCTTGCTCTTCGGCGGATACATCCATAATTACTCCCTAATAAGAATTTTTCAACAGACCACTAATAGTACAGTATTTATAGTTAAGATAATGTTATGTTGGGTTTAATTCTCTACTGTTTTCTCTTTTGTCAACAGGTTCTACATAATCAACATCAACTTGTGCCCAAAATAAATCTGTGTGAGCAATTATCTGTGTAACTATATTTTCAATTTCTTCTTGTGGGTCTCCTAATTCGTGAACCTCAATTTGACCTGTTACATTAAGTCCTACGTCGTATTTTTCCATTCTAATGCCTCCTTTATTAATATTCTTCAATGTCACATGAACCGCATTTTCTACAGCGCCGTCTTACTCCTTCACCATGATGACCTGTTCTAAGTTCTAGATTTTCAATACGATTATCATTCTTAATACCATTAATATGGTGGACAGTTTCATCATCTCTCAATAAGCGTTCTAAATATTCTTCCATTATAAGACGATGTTCCCGCGTAACATAATAACTATTTCCATTATTATTAACAAACACAGCAATATATCCATCATTAGTGTGTAAATAATTACAAAGGCCAGGAGTTCGCTGACGAAAAAAACGAATAGAAGTCATTTTGTTCCCTTTAAGCTGTTGTTTGTAGTGAGTAGAACAAAAGCCCGATGCCCTTTTAACTCTGCCACACCCTTTAAAAATACATACATCTTTATTTTTATTCATTGAGCCAGCCTAGAGATTCCGATATAATTGGGAATTGTTCTATAAATATTTCTTTTATTTCTGCGACAATATCTGAATGTTCTTTTTGTGTACCGTGTTCCGGCGATCTGAGTTGAATGTAATGAATCCAACTCCTCAAACTGCCACTTTGGTAAATTGTTGTTTCTGTGTTTAAGGGAAGTAAAAATCTTGCGCATTCTTTTGCTATTCCTTTGTTTAATGCTTCATAATATAAAGAGAATGCAAGGGATGATATTTCTCTTTGTGCATCTATAAACCATTTTTTTGTAAAGTCATCTAAATCATCAATAGAATTCTGTCTATTTTTCTCATCTTGTCTTCTTGGTTCATAAATAATATATCTTTCTGATCCTACTTCCGCATAGCGTTGAGAAAATTCTTGAAAGGAAAAACTTCTGTGTCGGATAATTTGTTGAGCAATCGCGCGAGAAGTTCTGATTTCTAAAGTCATATGAGCTAATTCAAATGGCGACCAATGACCCTCTCTAATCATGTATTTAAGAAGACCACTTATGTTTAGATTATCTTGTTGCGGACTAGAAACTCGCGCACAATATGCGACTACGTTTTCTGCATCAGGTGTAACAGATATTAATTTAACTATACTCATCTTCGTCCCATTCTGGACAATCACATTTCTTACTATTGTGATCTAAAATTTCATGCACTCTATTCCAATAGTCATCATAATTTTTGCTATCGGTGCGTCCATATCCGAGTGATCCTCTTTTTTCTGGAACTTCTTTGGACAATAATCTTACTCTTAGTCGATTCCAATCATCTGAATAAACCATTTGTCTCCAATAATAATCTTTTAAAAATTCAGATTTTGCTTTTCCTGGAGTTTCAGCTATTACTACATCAATAACTGCCCCATATTCTGGTGGTTCATATCCATAATCAGAACTACTGCGCATTTCAATTTTAGTGGGATCTTTTTCGTCTGGTATATAAATTAAATAAGCATTATTCGGCATTAATCTGTCTCCTATTCTTCCAGTATCTTGTTTCTTCCCAAGGGCCAAATGTCATTGTCTCTGGCTCCCACCATAGATCAACTTTGCCCACCATTCCATCTCTGTTTTTCAATAGTCTTAATTCTGTTTTCTTCTCTTCGCGCATTTCTTCATCTGAGTGCAAACCAAATACTAAGTCAGCGTCCTGAACTGCGCTAATGCTCCCGGCAATATTTTCCAGAGTAGCTCCTTGCTGAAACGATGATCTATTTGCCTGTCCTACGCCAATAATAGGGATTTTAAGTGTGCGCGAAATTTGCTTTAGCTCTTGAGTTAGATAAGTAATCTTTTCCCAATTTTGAGCATATGAACTGCGAACACTCATAAGATTAATATAATCCAAGCAAAGAATATCTGGCTGCCAACGAACTAATTCTGCATATACCCTGTCTACTGTGCATCCTCTAACATCATCCATTACGATGATATCGTTTGGTTTATTTGACACTTCTTTTGCTTTTTCTTTCCACCTAAAAATTTCTTCTTCACGCAAAGTATGACCCTTTAGATCGTTGTATTTGAATTGCATGAGCATTGTATCCCATTTTCTGAATAAGGCGTTAGCTTCCATTTCTAATGAGATATACATTGGAGTTTTATTTTGCATCCATGCATTAAAAAGCAACCACTGAGACAGTGTTGATTTTCCAATTGAAGTGGCTCCAAAGATAGTTATATACTCATGAGGTTGAACTCCAAATGTTAGTTTATCTACTTCTGGAATTCCTGTCTTAATTCCAATTCCTTCTTCTTCCCCTAATTCATATTTAGCAATTCTTTGTTCCATATCTTTAAAGGCGTGAAGTTTAGCCGTTGGCATAACTGTTGCTAATCTTCTAGATTCCTCCATAAACAATTGATCAACCTCATATTCACTTTCAGAATTTGCTAATTCTTCTGAGATACGAATTACGGATTCAGCCCCGAACCGATACATTACTTGTTTCTTAAACTTATCTTTAAGATAGTTGACAGATTCTCCACTTGTCTCAAAATTAAAATCTGGAAATTCTGCATATACTGTTTCAAACGACGGCGCTATTTTATAGCGACGATAATGTTCAGTCATAAAATTCCATATTTTTCTTAGCTTGTCATCTGAGAAATGATCTTCTCTGATTCCTTCTGCCATCAAAGAGTTAATCTGTCCCGTCTGCGCTACACGAGAAATCAATGCTTTTTCGTAATCCAAATTTTCTCCGTCCAATTTGATTGTTTCTTTAGAGTAGCAGATTTTACAAATTTTGGTTTGTTAAGTATTTATTAATATTATGTTAATATTCTTAATTAACCTTATCTTAACTTGACAAAATGAAATTCTTCAACTATCGTCTAATAACTGAGGATGAGCGGAGCTTGCGGAGCGAATCCGAAGCAACTAGAGTAAGTTGTTAACTTTTTTTTTAAATATCTTTAGTTCTTATTAGATATTCTTATACTTCTTATAATAAGACTATTATATATACAGAGAATTTCTTGAAATTTCTTTTGTCGCCTATTATAAAATCAGTATAATATGCATATGACAACTACTGGATGGTCTTTAGAAAGACGTGAAAAACAAAGAGAAGTTGCTAAACGTCTTGTAGAAGAAGGTAAATTTGGGGGAAGAGGTAGAGGTCAAGGAAGACCTAGAAGTGTTCGTGCCTCTGAAATAGTAGCTGAAAGAGCTTCAAAAGAAGGCGATGCAATATTTGAACGCCTCATGGAAATTACTAGAGGAGGAAAGAACTCCGACTCTATAGCTGCCGCCAGAACTCTTTTAGATACTGAAGAAAAAGAAAGAAAACTTCAGCTTGAAGAAGAGCAAAATATTGAAGATATGCGCGGAAATGATATAGCAGCATTAATTTGGAATCAACTTATGGAATTGAGTGAGAATGGAACAATCGAACTTCCGTTTATCGAAGGAGAGTTTATCTCAATTGAAGAAGGAAGATCAGATAGCACTAGCGAAAAATCTGAAACTTCTGATAGATAAAAATAAAACTCTTGGCCCGCAAACAGACGATCAGTTACACAAATGGATAAAAGATAATCTTGGATTAAACATCCCGAGAGTAGCTGTATGCGATGATCATCAATCGCCGTTTCAATTTGTTGCTGATATTTATTTTGAGCGCGTAGATTCTGCTATTGCTGTTGCTTCACGAGATGGCGGAAAAACAATGGCATCTGCACTTATTCATCTACTTAATAGTTTGTTTAAACCCGGATGTGAGAGTATTACTGTAGGTGCGATTTGGGCGCAATCTAATAGAGCATATGAAAACCTTAAAAAGCTTCTTAAATATCATGGAAAAGTTCCAAGTATTGACAAACATCCTCTTCTTCTAAAAACAACTCAAGAAAGAACTGAGTTTATTAATGGTTCTACGGTAGAAATTCTTCCTGGAACAATCGCAGCAGTTAATGGACCGCATGGTCCTAAGCTGCACAGAGATGAAGTAGAACTTATGGCACCAGATGTATTTAAAGAAGCTAACAATATTTCTTCATCTACAAAATTCGTTGAAATAGACGAAAATGGCAAAGAAACAACCAGAGAGATAAAAGCTCAAGATTGGATAACATCTACTAGAAAATGGGCTCATGGCCCGATGCAAGATTTAATCAATGAAATTGAAGAAACAGAAAGAAATGGATTTAAACCAGCATATAAAAAATACACTTGGTGTGTATTTGAATGTGCAGAAAATGTTCCAAATTGTCAAGTTGCATTTCCTGATCTTCCACAAGAAGAAAAATGTGAATGTCAAAATGTTGTTAAGGGGCAATGGGATGATGAAACTCCGCGTAGATTTAGCGAGGTTTGCAGAGGAAAACTATCTAGGTCTGATGGATTTACTTCTCTTTCAGATATACATAAAAAATTCTTAGAAAATGATAGAGATACCTGGGAAGCACAAAAAGAATGTTCTAAGCCAGAAGTTGGTGGACTCATTTTTCCAATGTTTACAAAACAACGCTATGGAATTAAATATTACGAACCAGACCCGATATACGGGGACATTTACATGTCGGTCGATTATGGAGGAACCAACCCACACGCTGTAAATTGGTATCAAGTTCTTGATCACGATCTAGATGTTCATGGTCATGATCAAAGTGGCAAAGAGGAACCAATTAAAAGATTGAAGGCTGGCACAGTAGTGTGCTTTGATGAAATTTATAAAGCAGAAATTGGAAATAGTGAATTAGCTGATCTTGTTATTATAAAAGAAGAAGGATGGAAAAGAAAATATCCAAAATTTAAAGTGAAAAAAAGATTTGCTGATGTTGCCGCAAAAGCTGCTCGCTTAGATTGGTCAAAGCACAAGCCAACAAGACTTCCAACGGTATTTTATGTTACTAGAGATGTTAAAGAACATATTAAAACTTGCAAAGATTATTTAAATGATGATTTGTTTGCTGTAGACACAAGACTTTGCCCTATGTTTTGTAACGAGAGCGAAAGTTGGGCATGGAAAAGAAAAAAACCAGGCATGATTGATGCACCAGAAGAACCAGTAGATGATTTTAATCACTGTATGTCTAATTTTAGGTATGCTATGGAAAATATTAAAATCATAGCCAGAAGAACTCCCACTCAAAGTAAGCCTAAATACGGACAAAAAAAGCATATAATTAAGAATGTAGCTAAAAGTTCAGCGCCCAGATATCTTCCGCGCGATGGTAGACAATAACTTATGACTGACAACGGTAAAGAATTTAGTGGTATGGTTAGCCTTGTTGATTCTCTGAAAACAGGAGAAGCTGTCGCGCGACAGAAAAAATATGCGGCTAGATTAGCTCAAGATAGAAAATTTGCAACAACAATGTCACAAACTGGTTCTTGGGTTAATTGGGATGGGATGGCTGACGTACTCGGACAACCATTCAATGTAACAAGAATACCTCTTTCTAAGCTTGAACAAATGAGAAGAGATCCAATGATTGCTTTTGCTCTCATGTTTGTTAAAGTTCCTCTTATTAGAGCTCATTGGAAAATAGATTCAGTAGACTTACAAAGAGCAGCATTTGTTGAAAATTCCTTGCGCCAAATTTATGGAAGATTTATTTTAGCTTATCTTAATTGCTTAGATTTCGGATATAGCCCAATCGTTAAAAGATTTGAATACGCAAATCCTGATTGGACATATATTGATCCCGAATCAGGAGAAGAAAAAGAAGTATGGCCAGATAAAAATGTGCGTGCTCTTGTTTGGAAGCCATTTATGCCTTTAAATCCAAGAAAGGCTAGACCGAAATTTAATTCTAAAGGTGAATTTGCTGGAATAGATAATGCTCCCGGATATAGTAGTTTGGGGGTTGCTGTTTTCGGAAACAACGGAAGACCGGCAGATATACCTCTTGATTGGTCAATGTGGGCAACAAATGAAAAAGATTCAGAATTTGGATCTCTGTATGGATATCCACGTATTGGATATGCATACCGATATTGGTGGTCATATTGGTATAAGTTTGGAATATCTGATAGAGCATTTGAAAAGTGGGGAGATCCTCCATTCGTTGTATTCCATCCGTCTGATGAAGGAGCAGAAGATGAAGACGGGAATCCAATAGATTTTGGAACAGAAGCTCTTGCAACAGCAGAGCAGTTGCGCTCGGGCGCAAATGTTGCAATGCCTTCGTCAGTCATTAGAGGTTATACAGAAGATAAACCAACGAATGTTAGAGAATGGGATTTTGAACAAGTAGAATCTACTGCTAATTTCGCTGCATTGAATGAATCATTTGAATATCTTGATGTTCAAAAAATTCGTTCAATTATGGTGCCAGAACAAGCTCTTGTAGAAGGAAAAGGAGGAAGCAGTTCCAGAAATGTAGCGGCAGAATTTGCAGATATTTTCCATGAGTCACAAGCTGTAGTAATGGAAGAAATAGACGACCATATTAATAGATTTATGATCCCACAACTTCTAGAAGCCAATTTTGGCCCTGGAGGTCCAAGTTGCAGAAAGATTACCACAGGTTTCGATCCACAAGATGTAGAAACAATGAGAGCTATTGTACAGGCTGTTGCCAATGTTCAAGGCGAAATTCCAGAAGCGGACATGCAAGAAATACTTAAGCAACTTGGTGTACCTCAACTTACTCACGCTGCTATTGAAAAGAAATTGAAAGAAATTGCAGAAAACAAAGAATTTGAGTTTCTGCAAAAAGCTAAGGAAGCTGCCCTTAAGGGTCATAAAACCGATGTTGATAATGATCCAAAAACTAACTTCAGTGATAGTTTAGATTTGAGCGATGAAGAGAAAAGCCGTTTTAGAAAATTATATGATAGAATTTTTAAAGTAAATAATGAAATAAACGACGAGGAAGAAATTGAAACATAGAATTGCGGCGTGCTTAATACTGGGGGACGCCTATGTAAAAGAAGAGTTAAAAACTCTAATAGAGTCAATATCTCCGTATATGCAAGGAGTTTTTGTTGCTTATAACGGGGAAAAGGGTTTAGAGTCTATTCATTGGTTAGGTTTAAAATCTATTGAACTTGGACTTGCTTTTCGCTCAGAATTTTTCAAGTGGGAAAATAATTTTGGGCTGGCAAGACAACAATCTTTTGGTATGGTGCCGAAAGAAGATTATGAATGGTATTGTTGGCTGGATTCAGATGATATTTTCCATGCGCCGGATGGTCTTGACGCAATGTTTGAATCTCTCGATGAATATACAAAGGGTATGTTTATCAAATATGATTATGCTGTTGAACCAGAATCAGGTTTAGTTGTAGTTGAACAATGGCGTGAAAGAATTCTTTCTACAAGCGCTGATTGGCAATGGATTTACCCTTTACACGAAGTATGCGCTGCACCACCCGGAATTCAATTTGCAAGAAGAGATGAATGTTGGATAGAACATCAAAGAAAAAGCGGAGAAGATAGAGGGGCCAGAGAAAGAAACAGAAAGATTCTTGCTAAATGGATAAAAGAACATCCTGAAGAATCTAGAGCTCATTTTTACTTTGCGGGTGAAACAATGGCGGAAGCAGATTCAATGCAACCAGGAGCAGAACGAAATCAAGTAATTGATGCGGCCATTCATGCTTTTGAAAAATATAAAGAAATGATTCCAGAATTAACTGATGATTATTATCTAGCCAATACCCGTATTTCTGATCTTTACAGAATGAAGAATGATCACGCGAAAGCAATTGAGTCAGATTTAACTTCAATTGCAATTTATCCAGATTGGCCAGATGGATATGTTGGTGCAGCAAAAAGCTGTATGGAACTAGGGGACTATAGAAGACAAAAAGCCTTTGCTGATATTGCCACAAGAATAGTTAAACCAAATACTGTTGCTTCTATTGAACCCATGATGACAGGATTTTATCCTTATTTTTTGCGTGGTCTTGCTTGTGAGCATATGAATGAATTTGATCAAGCGATAAGAGATTACAGAAAAGCAAAAAAGTTTTGGAATCCTCCAAACGGAATGATTGACGATAAAATCAAATTACTTAAAAAAAAGAAAATAGGAAAAGCTCCAGAAGAAACAAAAGACGAGCGCAAAAAATTAAGAGGAACTAAACCAGATAAAAGTATTTGTTTTTATACCTCCCCGATTCCAGAAGTATGGCATCCTCTTACGATAGAAAAAGAAGGTTCGGGAGGTGCAGAAATTTGCACTATGGAATTAGCACAAAGATTTGCCGCCGATGGTTGGCGAACAGTTGTATTCGGAACTCCAGGAGAGTATAAAGGTGTTTACAATGGGGTTGAATATTGGGATTCACAAGATTTTCTGCCAGCAGAACCATTTAAAGTTTTTGTTTCTTCTCGCGCCCCCGCTCCATTTGAAGTAGATTTAAACGCAAAATTAAAACTTTTATGGATGCATGATGTAAATGTAGGAGAGACGTTTATTCCCGTTAGAACCAAACCAGATAAAATAATTGGTTTGACTAATTGGCACATAAATCATATGTCAAAACTTTATAAAACAAATCTAAATAAATTTACAGTTATTCCAAATGGAATTAATTTAGATAGATTTAAAGTAGATAGATCAAATGATCCATCTGGAGATCCTAAATTTATATGGTCTTCTTCTCCAGATAGAGGGCTAGATGTTCTTCTAGGATTATGGCCAACAATTAAAAGTAACTTTTCAAATGCTGAACTTCACATTTATTATGGATGGAATATGATAGATAAAATTATTAACAGCCTTAGAAACAGAGGAGCAGTTGGAAGTTATCTTGAATATATGAAGGGACAAATATTAGGGAAAATACATGAATTGGGAAATGAAGAAGCCGGAATATTTAGTCATGGTCGCGTTAATCAAAAAGAACTATCTGAAGCAATGTATGGTGTTAATTATTGGGGATATCCGAGCGAATTTTGTGAAACTTTTTGTATTACTGCAATTGAAAACCAGGCCGCAGGAGTAATTCCGGTTGCTTCTAAATTAGCGGCCTTAAATGAAACTGTAGCAGTAAAAGACCTCCTTGTTGAAGGATGGCCACATAATCTTGATTATCAAAATAGATGGTTAGCTCTTCTGTTTGAATTAATTGAAATAGAAGGTGATAAAAGAATAGAAATCCGTGAAATCGGCCGAAATTTTGCGTTACAATATTCTTGGGAGTCTGCATATAGTAAGTGGAATAATCTATTTAAAGAACTCGGTGCATAGTGGCTATAAATGGAAACGGAAATAATATATGGAAATGGCTTGCAGCATTTCTTGCTGGCGCTATGCTTGCGGGTGCCCCAAGCTATTCTTTATTGTTAAGCAAGCCCGACAACAATGATTTTAAAGATTTAAGAATGCAACTTAATAATCTTGAAATTCAAAATGCTCGCATTTCAGAGCAGATAATAACTCTTCAACAACAAATTGATACTTTTGTTTTACCAAGAAACGTGAAATAAATGCCACAAAATAAAAGCACAAAAGAAACTCTAGAAGAAAAACGTGAAAACTCAACATTACAACAACTTATGGACAATAGAAAAAAAAGATTTATTGAATTATTGGGAAAAGATTGCGGTTACATAGATTCTTTAGTAACACACACTTATGTAACTCCGTGGGATGTTAAAAATTTGTTAGACAAAGGATGCCCAAACGAACTTATTCCCAAAATTCTTATTTGAGAGGATGATGCCTGTGTATTTTCCAAATCCAATTGAGTTTTTCGGTAGGGAGGGCGGGATGAATTCTGGGCGCTATGCCTAGAAAGCGGTAGAGCACTACAGTAATCGTCCCCGCTGTAGATATTGCTCCCGCATCAGAAAGTGAGCAAGCACCGCACTTGCTCACTTTCTATATTTATGCTAACATTATAATTATGAATGAACTAAATGGATCAATAACAACATATACGGGCCGCAGAATTTGGCCACTTAAGCCAAAACTTAATGATATAAACATTCTTGATATTTGTCATGCTCTAAGCAATCAATGTAGATTTACCGGGCATACTAGAGAATTTTATTCTGTTGGCGAGCATTCTTGTAGAGTTAGTGATCTTTTACCACAAGAATTAAAATTAACTGGTTTGCTTCACGATGCATCAGAATATGCTTTGTTGGATCTAGCTCGGCCAGTAAAAGAACAACCAGAAATGTATTTATTTAGAGAAGCAGAAGATACATTAATGTACTATATAGCCAGAAAATTTAATCTTATTTATCCTTTTCCGAAAGAAATTAAAGCAGCCGATAAAACATTGTTGGTCACTGAATATAGAGATTTAATGGCAGAAGAAGTTTGGAATGCAGTAGATTGGAATGGTTATAAACCATTAGACACCAGAATTGTTCCTTGGTCGCCAGCAAAAACTAAATTTGCTATGATAGATCGTCTAGAAAAATTAGGAATAAAAGTTGAGCGTTAGAGGAGGTTTATAGATGAACGAGTTCGATAGAGATTATGGAGACGAAACTATTTATGATTGGGAGGATGAAGATTTTTATTTGGACGACGAATCTTCGTCAGAAGAAGATGATGATTTTGAAGATGATCCAGGATCTTTTGTACCTAATAAACCATTTCCCAAAGATCCATCTCTTGGAGATGCATTAGAAAAAGAAAAAGAATTAGTTCTGGTTTAGCGGAGTTATAAACTTGACACAGGTTTTAGTTGCGGTTCCAACAATTCATTATGGGGGACTTGATATGTTGTTTTCTTCTTTAAAGAGACAAACTTATCCACACACATTATGTATGGCAGATGAATTAGCTAATCAACGTATTCATATTTATGAAGAACACGAAATGCTAGATAATACAATATTTGTAGAATGCGAAAAACAACCGGGAAATGTTCGAGCTCTTGCACAAGCTTACAATAATTCTGCCGATTTAGCAGTTACTATGGGATTTGATCTAATGATTAGTTTGCAAGATTTTATCTGGATTCCTGACAATGGTATCGAAATGTTTGTTGAAGATCACCTTAATTATGAAAATTGCCTCATAACAGGGCTTGTGTCGCTCTCAGAAGCCCCCACAGACGATGCAATAGTAAACCCATATGGTTTGTTCAGTATCTTTGCTGAACCGCTTACAGAGCGTCCTAGTGGAATTAGTTGGGATGATGTAAGAAATATAGACTTATACCCAGGAGACGAAGAAATAATATCTTGTGCTCCCGAACATTGGGAAGCGAATTGGGCTGCTATTCCGGTAGAATTATTAAAACAAGGAGCTAGATGGGATTTAAATTATGACGAAGGAATTGCTTATGAGAATGTTGACTTTGCTAAGACGTGCGAAAGAGAATTTGGAGCTTCATGCATACTTGATAAGAGAAATCATGCTATGGGAATTCCACATAGAGAAATTTGGCCGGAAGAAAAAAAACAATTAGAAAGATATACAAATAGGTTTGTGCATGAAGCAAAATGGGGGAAGCCATGAGTTCATCCGTGATCTACCCACCGCCACTTCCTGAGATCACTGTTCGGCGCTCGACCGACGCTGAACGTGCCGAGAAGTTCCCGCCGCTCGTTCGTGGTCGCCGCCACATTCGTGTACCCAAGTACGTCGTCGTCGGGCCGGGCAATCACATTTGCTCCGTGTTCGGACTGCCACAAGGCGGCGATACTCGTTCTGAAGCCGTGTTCTGGGCCGAGCGCTTCGCGTCCAAGAATGACTACTCGTTCGTTCGACCTTCGGGTTGGGAAGGCGTTACCGCTGCTCTTGATGAGGAGCTGTCGTGACCTCCGACGAACTCAGAGCACTCGCTGATGAATGGGCACGTCTAGGGATTCCAGACAACGAGTTACCAATCGACCTCGCTCGGCTGTGCGCTGAGTTGGGGGAGGCGCTGGAGACCATTGAGCGGCTACGGACTTCGACGGCCCCCGAAGGGGATTGTCTCTCTGCTGCAACAACGCTGGCCCAGCGCGCCCTCGCCAAGCTCGCTGAGTTGAAGGCTCCATGAAGATTGGAATCTTAACAGTAGCTTTTAATGAGCCAGAATTTATTGTTCCATGTATAAAACAATTTGAGGGATTTAATTTTCCGCATTTAATATTGGTATCCAATAAACCCTGGGGCGGAAATTATCAAATGGACAATACTTGGGCGTTAGCCAAAATGTATAGCGATAACGTAATAATTGATTATTGGCCAAATGCAGCATCTCAATATAATTTCGGATTAGAAATTCTAGAAAAACAAGGATTTGATTGGGTATTAATTGTTGATGCAGATGAATTTTATACCTCAGTAGATATAGGCCGGCTAGTAGGAGAAATGCGAAATACAAATGCTGATGTTATTTATGCTCCAAACATGTTTGTTTATTGGAAAACTTCAGATAATTTAATAAATCCCAAACAAGACGATTGCCCTATCATCGCAATAAAACCAAATTTTAGATTTGAATATATCAGAAACAACAATACACCTAATAGACAAGCAAGCATGGCTGAATTACATCATATGTCTTATGTTCGCTCAGACAAACAAATGAAAAAGAAAATAGAAACATCTAACCATTCACACGAATTTGACACAGAAAAATGGTATGAAGAAAAATGGTTGAAATGGACACCGGAAATGACAGATTTACATCCCGTTGTTCCTAGGCAATTCGGCAGAACTATTTTCCATCCAGCCCCACAAGAGATTAGAAGATTGTTTTCATGATTGTCATATACACAGGGGGAAGTTATGATCTTTTCCATTCTGGACATGTTAATTTTTTAAAAAATGCACGCCTTCTTGGTGATTATTTGGTTGTTGCTTTAAACAGAGATGAATTCATTTCTAGATTCAAACGCCCACCAATTTGTAACTATAAAGAAAGATATGAAGTTCTTTCATCTTGCGTATATGTCGATGAAGTTATAGAAAATTCTGGAAACGAAAATTCAGGGAAAATAATAGAACAAGTAATGCCGAATATTATAGCTATTGGAGACGATTGGAAAAATAAAGATTATTTAAAACAACTCGGTATAACCCAAGAATTTCTTGAGTATTTAGAAATAGATATTGAGTATATTCCTTACACAAAAAATATATCAACTACAGAAATTATAAGAAGAATTAAAAATTATGAACCAAGCAATCGCAATTTTCCATCCCCGAGGTATTAGCCTTTGGTTAAATGATTTGTTAAATTCTATAGACACAGATTATCCTCTGTTAATAACAAATCACAAAAGTTATCAAATAGACGCTCTTAAACAGACATTTGATAAAACAGATTATGACGAAATATTTTTTTTAAACGAAACTATGATAGTTAAAGATAATTCTGTCTGGGATATTGTCTTTAAAGATTATTACGGAGTTACGGTTACATTTAATAATAGATTCGAAATGTTTTTGGCAAAATATTTACGCGAACATATCTACAAAACTGTTTTCCCCGAGGTTAGTTCTAGAAGAGAAGACATAATTTATGGAGAAGATCACTGGAATCTTAAATACATGGCATCAGATCCAAATTATGTAATAATAGATGAAATGATTGATCCCAATCCCGATATAGATTCAAATCATGAATATAAATACGGAAGAGATAATTTAGTTTTAGAGAATAGGTATTTTAAAAAATGGAAACACAATTGGAATATAGCTATGCTACCAGCATAGCAGCAGAATTAAAAAAAGATTTAGAAGAAGGAAAAGAATTTCATTCTGGTGCCGCAATGCACGAAGAAGACTTTCGTGCTTGGGGATCTTTTATGAAAAAATATCAACCAGCAGCAATTTTAGAATTGGGAACAGGAAGTGGGTCTTTTTCAAGATTTATACAAAAACAAGTTTATTGGTTTATCACTATTGATAATCAAGTTCCAGAAAATCCACCAGATGGATTTATACAATTAGATATTTTTTCTGAAATTCAACAAATTAGAGAATTTATTGAATTATCACCAAAGCCCTTTCTTTTATATTGTGACAATGGAAATAAAATAGAAGAAGTCAAAATTTTTTCTGAATTCTTAATACCGTATTTTGATTATTTGGCTGTTCACGATTATGGAATAGAAATTTTTCCTAGTGATATACCAGATTATTTTGAAAAAATTGTACACATGGGATTGACCGCCTTCTTCAAAAAAAGAGATTACGAGGAATAATATGCTGTATACTTGGGAGGAAATTCAAGACGATAGTGAAGCCGTGGCAGAACGTTTTAAATGGCTTTTCTTTTATGATCTAAATACAATTACGCCCAACACTTGGATGGGCAGAAGAATTCAAAAAAATCCTCTAGACTTATTTATCTATGCCGAAATAGCATATGAAATTAAACCTAAAATTGTTATTGAGACGGGTTCTCTAGAAGGAGGGAGCGCTATTTTCTGGGCAGACATGATGAAATTAATACATGGAGACGAATCGGGAAAAGTAATTTCTGTTGATGTTAATCCACAAGAACAAACAGACAGAAACGTTACATTCCTTCAAGGAAGCAGCATTAGCCCTGATGTTCTGAGTAAAGTTTATTCTATTGTTGATAATAATGAACCGATAATTGTTAATTTAGATTCTCTTCATGATATGAATCATGTTTATAACGAGATGCTTGCATATCACAATTTAGTTTCTCCAGGATCATATATGATTGTTGAGGATGGAGTTATTAATGGGCATCCCACGCATACAGAATATGGGTTAGGACCTTATGAGGCTTGTGAATTATTTTTATCTGAGCATCCAGAATTTGAAGCTGATCGTTCTCGTGAACGATTAATGATTACAGCAAATCCGATGGGATTCTTGAAAAGAAATGAAAATTAGTGTAATAATCCCACATCTTGATTTACCCGGAACGAATGACGTTTTAAGAACTTGCTTCAAATCCATAGAGAAAGCTGATGAAAATATTGAATTGATAATTGTATTGGGCATAATTGGTTATGGGAAGGCAGTTAATGAGGGACTAGAACGAGCCACTGGAGATTATTTATTTGTTGTAAACAATGACACAGAATTATTGAGCGGAAAATTAAGATACATGATCTATCCAGATCACATTACTGTTCCTCAAATAACTCCACCCCCAAGAGATAATAATCCTAGATGTTTCTTTTGTGTCCCCAGAAAAATATATGAAGAAGTTAAAAATTTTCACTCAGAAGATTTTTATGATGAGAGATTTTTCCCTGGATATTTTGAAGACGATGATTTGATTCACCGACTTGAATTGCTAGGGAGAAAAACTCTTCTTGTTAGCAATGTTATAGTTCGTCACAAAGATGGTGGCGGGTTAACAATGAAGCAACTCGGGGAACAAGAAAGTTTTGATTCTAACAAAATAAAATATGAAGAAAAATGGAATAATTAACAATCATATGGTGGCCACATTTTATATTTATCTTTAGCCATCTCCATATCTTTGTTAACTTTTATGGCATTAAAACTAAGAACTCTGCCATAAGCTAAGATAGCGCCGTATAAAACAGCGCTATCATATAAATTAATCTTATCTGAAGTAGCCCATAATTCTATGTAGTTTCTATACATCTCCCTAATTTCTTCTTCGCTTTTAAGCATTAATTAGCCGCCCACCTACATTCCCAAGGCGACCAATCTCTTCCAGAATCCACATAATATTTATGAGCTGCTTTAGATTGTGTCCAAGCATTCCAATCATGCCCATAAATTTTTCTTTCGTTTGAACCCATCTGGAAAAGTCCAAGATATTGTCCGTTTCTGGCCCAAACGCTATAAGTGTTTCCTGTTTCACAGCCAGCAATTTCCCAAGCTTCTCTTCCTGCTTCACAATATTTATTTGCGCTTCCACACCAATTTAAATTAATTGCGTGTCTAATGTTATGTAGAGTGTCGGGTTTATAATGAGCTTCAATATTTCCGGTAAATGTTAATGTATAGAAGATAATTGCAATTAACGCAATTAATTTCTTCACAGAATCACTCCTTATTTTTTGCCTACAGTTATTAGCCCTTTGCCAGGACGAAGATCCTCATCTATAACCCATTGTTTAAGGTCACAAACTTGTTCCTCAGTCCACCAACGCCAATTTCTTTCATCTCTAGATGGTAGCAAATTTTCAGGAACAATACCTTTATATAACCAAATTCTGATCGTGTGCGGGACTCTATTGAGCTCTTCTGCAACCTCGCCAATTGAATAAAGCCTATTTGTACTCATAATTATATATTATAACACAAGCAGATATTATTCGCGTCTATATATCTGAGAAACAAAAGTATCACTTGGCCCTCCTCCAAAATCGTCCATTCGAGTAGTTGATGGAGTCGCAACTACAAAACCAAGTTTGCCTGATTTAAAGTTGTCATAGACGCCAAAATTAAGGATTGAATTTATACATGTCCAACCAGAACCAAGATCAAGCCAAAAATGTGTAGCCTCTACTCGTCTCTGTATTCCCAATTTATAGTCATTCCCGCGATCAAACCAAGCTAAAATAGTTTCATCTACTTCCCCTGTAAGACCCATTTGTCCACATTCAATAACTTCGCGAATTGGTTGAAGACCCGAATATCTATCTTCAGGTAGCCATAACATAGAAATTCCTCCGGCGGTTCCAGTATTTGCGCATCCTTCTCCCCCCAAAATAATTTGCATCCAGCCCTCTACTGCCATAGTTGCATAAACTTCAGCATCTTCCCCATCTATATAGGTTTCAGTACGCCATTGTCCTCCAGTAGGTCCTGTAACGCCTGGCGCACACTGAGAGGAAATAATCCTTGCAAGGCGCAGAGGAGTTGTGGTGCCACAACTAACAGTAACCCAATCTACTCCGTCAAGTGGATCAACATCGGCTCTGTTAAAATTATCAAGAATGGGCGTGGTTGGAAAATCTGCATCTAATACAACTTCGGCAAGGGCAATTAATCCTTGAGCATAATCTCTATCTGCTGTATCAGATGTTATATCAACCGTATCCGAAGTAATAGTGGCTATACGATAACCACCACGAATATGCATATTTGTATCGTCTGCCCCTCCCGTTGTTCCATTTCCTGTTATTTGCGTATAGTCCGAATCCCAAGTATAAGTATCAGTTTCAGGACCTTCTGCGGCAAGGAAATGGAGAAATAAATATTCTCTCCCTGAAGGCAAACCGCTAATTGCAATCGCTTCTGGGTCAGCGGCGGTTGTGAAATCGGCTACTGGTTGAGTAGTAGCCCAGGTATAACCCTCGTCCACTGAGAATTCTTCTACTGATATTGAACGAGCTGTAACTGCGTCAGAAGGAAACTGTCCCATCAAAGCAGTAATTACACTCGACGTAGAGAGAGCATTTCGAATACGGCTAACAAATATTGCTCCTTGTGCGTGTGTATGCGTTGATGTTGTACCGTGGGTAGCAACTACTGTGTTATAAACATTACCTTCATCGTCATAACAAGCCATTGTGTCATAAAGTTGTTGACTTCCAGAATTTGCGGGATCATGCGTGTTATCACATGCCAACCAAACAACAACGATACGACCAACCCCAACAGCGCGCGATGGTGAAATAGAGAGTTCTTCAGAAAGCGGATCTGCACTAACAGCATCTTTAGCTTGAGTTGTACCTAAACTACCAATAGCTGTAAACGTCATAATTATCCAAAGGTCAAAATAACGCCCAGACCTTTTGCCCCTGTTCCCGAAACATCAACATCAATTGCAATATGATCTCCCCAGGCTACATCATCATTGCTTGTATCAATCACAGGTTGTGTTGCTGCGTCTTTTGAATTAAACTCACTTACATCAATTTCGCATTTTGTAGAAAGCATGTCCGCTGTTTGTGTTCTATTTCTGATTTGAATTGTAGGTTTTCCTGAACTTGAAACTGTAGTAACATAGCTTTCGATACCAATAAGATTCATTCCGTCATTATCGCGGGGAATCATGAATTCAAATTTCTGATCTCCTGTCGTCACGGTTTTAGTATCTCCAAAAACTTTAATTTCTCGTACAGTTTGTCCAAGAATTTTAACAGTACCATCGGTGTTTACTCTAACATGCACAAATGACATTTTATTTAAGCATCTCCGTCTGCCCAAGCCCTATATTTGATTCCAGTTAGATCAATATTGCCGCTTCCATCTCTTTGACATATAAATGTTTCTGCATATTCTGGTCTTATTTCATCTGGCAAAGTAAACGCTGTTGTATTAATAACTCCCCCTTTTATTTTTCCTCTTAATCTAACTTCTCCATCTTCAGATAGATACCAACCAGCAGGAGCATTAGTAATGCCAGCCACTACACCGGCATTTGTCCAAGAACTCTCAAATGATATTGCATATGCTTCAGATATTCCAATTTTCCACCAGCCTGTCTCAGGTTCAAGTTTTGGCCTTCTTGTTTGGCCCAAAACATCAGATTCGGTTCTGTCAATATTTAAATCTCTACTTTTAGACATCCTAAGTCGCCACTTTTCCATAGAAGTCTTTGGCAATTTTTGGTGCAACAGTTTCTATATTGTTGTCTGACATAGCAAGGGTGCATTCATATATTCTTTGTTTTACATTTGAAACTTGAAGAGCTCCTTTTGATGCGTTTAATTTTACAACATCCCCTAATATAAAATCTTTTCCATAATATATGCTAGCAGCAGGAGACAAAACAACGCTATAATTAAGATCTGGAACAATTCCGCGCGCTAAATCATTAATAGCATTGGCTCTAAGGTGAGTTGGGCCTCCAGGCTGAGCAGGAGTTTTTCCTAATCTTTTTTCGTCTCTATAATCATTTCTAACCATATAAATACCAATAGCATTATATCCTTCATTTATTGAACCGCTATCTTGAGCAACAGCCACCTTTCCTGAGTTAGGTCCTCCTTGTCCGACTGCCCAAAAATAGTTTCCAAATTTCCCTGGCTGAACAAATTCCTGCTCAGTTACATCATCACAATTTGATGGTGTTGTTGTGTGATATTCAAAAGAAATAGACCCGCTTTTGTCTGATCCTCTTTTAAGAGCTGTATCTAAGTACATTAAGCGCCCATTTCCAGAAGTATGATGATATCTAGGAATAATATCTACAGATGATGCTCTAGCTAAAATACCATCAAATATTTCTGTCCAAACATTTGCTCCTTTTGGCTGAAAATACGGAGCCATAACTATCTCGCTACTAACATCATAAAACGTACCTTTGTCAATTCCAGTAAATGAAATGGTTGGACCGAAAGCGTTACTAATAAAGTAAATAAGCCTCCATATAAGTTCTGATTGTCTATAATCCGCTGCTGTGTCGGGATTTGTCTTAAGATAGTGGTTTAACAAATGGAATCTAAGCTGTAATCTCCAAAGTGGGTTAAACGCCTGTACGCGCATTATATTTTGTGCTCCTTGTTTTTCGTGAAAACCAACTATGCCCGAAAAAGAAGGAGTATTAGATGGATCGGCGTAGCCAGGAGCAGTACGCCAAACTTTAACAAAACTTGTTAGCCTTTTGATTAGTGCAGCCATTGGATCATCTAAATAAAGAGAAAAATTAAGTACATCAACGCTGTTTAAATTGAAATCTAAAGTTCTGTCTGTAGCGTGGGCAATTTCATTGGTTATTCCAATATCAGAATATCCTGCATAATTGGCATTAATATCATTTCCGTTTCTGTCGTAATGCTTAATAAGCCAGCTCACGTCGCTCATGTTGTGCCTTTATTGTTGGTAAGTTGGAAAAACCGAATCATCGGATAATTTCCTACTTCTAGGATCGTCACAGCGAAGTCCGAAAACAAAAGAAAATTTAGGAACATTTGATTCAAAACTCTCTGTTATAGAAAGGTCTTGGTATGGACGACAATTAAAATAAAGCTGAATATTGTGATTCCAGGGAATATATACAAGTTTTCTAATTACTCTTTCCGCCAAAGCAGAACCCAAGAAATCAGCGCCACTATAAATTTCTGAAATTCCGCGTCCATATATTTTCCCAGACAATGTTAAAGTTTTTCCGCGTCTAAACACATCACCAGATTTTTCTCCAATTGCGTTAGGAATTGGATGCGCTTCATATGAAATATCTGCGCCAAAATGGCCATCCACAGATTCAACTTGAATGTAATAAAAAGGAGCAACGGAATTATAATCAATTCTATTATTAATAATAAAGCTACTTCCTCCTGAACTTCTATAATCTATAACATGTCCTAACATTTAACCATCTCCTACGTGTACGACCCCTGAGCGTGTTGAGCGCCAAGTCTCATAATATAATTCCAATCAGTTTCTCCTTGAGTTGTAACTTCAAAGTTTTGTTGAATAGTTTTAGTATTTGTTGTTTCTGAAGGAGCGCCGAATCCTGATTGCTGCAATACTGTTCCTCCTTCAGCAAAGGACTGAAGCATTGGGCCAGCAAATCCCGGCATTACAACTCCGCCCTTAAGGAAATTCTGTACAACTCCTCCTCTAGCGAAGCCTCCTCGCTTAGATCCCTTCGGATCTTTGAAAGTGAATCCATGCGTACTTCTTCTTACATAACCTGGAATAAATGCTCCTTTGGAAGCTATTATTCTTCTTGCATCTCTTGGAGAAACTTGTCCAAATGCTCCATCAGACATTTCTATAAACCAAACAACAATTCCGTCTGGATCTGTTTTTGGAATAAGGTTAAAATCAGTTGGTCTTCCAAAAGCACTTGTTGTTCCAGAAAATGATTTTTGACCAGAAGCGTCTCTCATACCGGTAGCTTGCTTCTTTCCTTTTTCGTCCATAGCTGTTCCGAATATAAGCATTTTTGCTTGCTGAATAGAAAGACCTAGCGATTGAGCGATTTTTGCCTGTTGCGCTTTATTGAGAATCCATTCGCCAGCGTGAGCTATAACAGGAACCGCAGCTCCCTCGCCACCAGGAACTTGACCTCCATGAGCGAAGGCATATTTTTCAAGAAGCTTCTTTGCTAAGTCTTTTGTAATTCCTTGATCTTTGAATAATTTTGCAATTATATCTGTTACAGATAATCCTTGACCTCGTAATCTTTTAATTTTCTTTATATCTTGTTCATCTAAATCTGGCTCCTTTACTAGATCAGCAAATTTTTCTTGTTCACTTTTACCTCCGCCAAAAAGACTTCCAATAACAGGAATTTTCTGAAGAGCAGATTTTACTATTCCTCCTAATCCCTTAAGAGCCTCTTTCAATAAACCAGGAATTTTATTAAATATTGCAAGTAGTAAACTAGGAAGTTTTTCAAATGCCTTGACAATTAAACTAGGAATTGATCTAATTATTTCAAGTATTTTATCTTTGAATTTAAATATTCCGAGGATAATTAAGCCAGCAAGACTAAATGGTGCCAATAAAATAGCAACAAGTAACAACTTCCAATGATCTCTTGCCCAGTTGATAACGCTCTTGAAAAAATCAATAATTTTGTCACGCCATTTAATTACGCCAATAATTATTAATCCAAATGGTCCAAGCATTATTGCAAGCAAAAGCTTCCAATTACTCTTTATCCAGTTAAATACAAATAGAGCGGCTTTTTGAATGGCTCTAATAGTAGGAGCCAAAAAGTGGAATTTTCTGTCAAGAAGTATTATTGCTGCGATAATCGCAACGATAATAGCAATCCAAGGGTTAGTAATAAATACAAATCTAAGAGCTGCGCCAACCAGTTTTATTCCTGCCGCCAATTTTGGAAATGCTGCACTTAAAGCCGCAATAACACCGAATTGTTTGGCTAAAGCAATAAATGCTTTCAACTCACCAGTTATCCCCGCTATAGTCGATACAATTATTCCTGATTTCATTACCGTAATTAAAGCTTTAAATACAGAAGCCAATCTTAGGAATAAAGGAATAACAGTTGCAATAACTTTAGCGCCAATTACTAAAGCTAGAGAAAATGTAATTATATTTTTTGCTAATGGGCCAATTAATGGAATTTTGAAAATAGCATTAATTACAGTAGCAATAAAACCAAGCATCTGAAGGAACAAGGCAAAAGCCGGAATTATAGTGTCAAGAATAAGAATTGAAAGTTCGCTTGCCTCTTTGCTAGAAAAGGCTTTAAACAGTATTACTGCCATCTTTCCAAGTGCCGTCGCAAGTCCACCCACCTGTATTCTCACGTTTGCAAAGAATGCTTTTACTTCTTCTTTATGCTCATTAAGCCAATCTGACCATTCATTTAATTTGGCAGTAAGATCATCAAGAATCCCTTTACCAGCAGGAGCGGAAAACTTAATAACAAGTCCAAGAATTCTACCTACCGCTCCTGCAAACTTGAGCCATGAATCTAAATGTTTTCCGGCGGTTGCAAAGAATTTTTCTAGACCGCGAGGATTTTCAGTTGCTTTATCAAGACGCTCTAAGAATTTAACAAATCTGTCAATTAAATTATCAAATATAGGTGTTGCTGCTCTTGCTACTCTAATAAGAACACGAGCTAAAGCAATGAAACCATCAGTTATTTTCGGAACATTCTTAGCGGCTTCGCCGATACTGAATACAAGGAATCTTCTAAATTCAGGAGAAATTGAAAACTTAGAAAGTTTGTCAACAGCTTTTCCAATTTCTGTCGCAAGAGTTGTTGCTGATTTTAGAATTTTGGGATCTTGAAGAAGAACTGCTATTCTGTCAACCGCTGTAGTAAAGGCATTAACAATAATGTCAGTAATTGGACGGAAATTAGTTTTATAAATTTCTTTTATTTTCTGAATTGACTTAAAAAGTTTTCTTTCAGCAGGAGACAAATCTCCAAGAGCATCCTGCAATTGCTCCTGTTGAGCGGTTGCTTTCTTTCTAGCGTCAGTTAAACCAGTTTCGGCATCAGTTTCTTCTCTTTTCGCAACAGCTAAAGCATGAATAGAATCTCTCAAAGCTCTTGTTGCCAAAACTTGTTGTCTCTCGGCCTGGGCAATTGATTTTGTCGCCTGAGCAAGATTTTCTTGTGCTCTAACAACTCTATCGCTACCTTCAATTCCCTGCTTTCTCGCTTTAGCAGCATCTTCTTGAGCTCTTTTATTTCTAATAACTGCTTGCTGCTGATTTACATTTGCTTGTTTAACATCAATCTGCGCTTGTTTTACATCATTTTGTGTTTCTTCAGCTTGACTTTTGATTTGTTGTAAATCTTGTTCAGCCACAGATAATTGTTGAAGAGCAACAGAAATTTCTGCTTCGTCTCCTTCAGATCGCGCTTGAACTAATCTGTCTTGCGCTTCGCGCAACTGAGCTTTTGCGTCACCAATATTAGCCACATTTAATTGACTGCGTTCTTCTTCTTCTCTCAATCTTTGCTTGGCTTCGAGAACACCAAGTTCTGCTTCTTCAAGAGCGAGAGCTGCTTCTTTCTCTTCAAGATTAGCATCTACAATATCTCTAGCAGCTTGCTTTCTAGCTTCAGCTAGTTCTTTGATAGCATCTGTTTGATTCTTAAGTGCATCTTTTACATCTTGTTGTGCCTGGGCGAGATCAAATTCAGAATCTTTAACCGCCTCGCCAGCTTTCATTAATGCGAAACGAGAATCAGCAAGTCTTTGCGTTGCTTGTCTTATTCCATCAAGTCGATTTTTTTGATCTTCAGCATTAGTTTTTTCGAGTTTATCTGCAAGATTTGCTGCATCAAGAACAGCGCCTAAACGACTAAATGCTGCCGCAAGTAAACCAACCACAGGAATAAGCTGTGTCAAGCCCGCGAGTAAAGCTCCGCCCAATGCGGCTGCTGCCAAAATAGCAGAAGAAGCAAGAGCAACAAGTGCTGCGCCAAATTGTACAACTAAAGTTCCTAAAATTTGTAGAACGCCAATCAAAGCTAATATTCTAACTCTGAATGCTCCGGCGGGTCTTACAGCATTTCCTAAATGCGCTCCAAGTCTTTGAGCGCCACTAGAAGTCCTAAGCAGTTGCTTTTCAGCATCGCTTAATCCCTCTCTAGCTAATCCAACGCCAAGTCTAAATTGTCCGAAAGCACGACCAGCGCTAACGCCAAGTCTTCTTAATTTATTATCAACTCTATCTATGTCTGTGTCGGTATCTCTAAGACCAAATTCTTGTCGAACATCCTGTTCTGTAGCAATAGCAGAAGGACGCAATATAGAAGCTTTTAATATTCTTCTACGAACATTTTCTTCATCTCTTATCCTTGTTCTGATAAGAACTATTTTGGCTCTTTCTGCATCAACAAATCTATCTCTGCTGTCTTCTTCGGCAGCAATATTGTCAAAAATTGCATCTCTATCCTTTTTAAGATCACGCACTCTTTCTGCGATAGTTCTTCTTGAAATTCTCCCCGTTTGGGCAATTAATTCTTGTTTTTTCTTTTCAGATATATCAAGTCTGTCGCTAATTCTTTGTTCATCTAATGCTGCTTCTGCCTCAAGTTCCTTTGTTATTCTATTAATTCTATTTATAATAATCTGACCTTCAAGACGATCATCTCTAATCGCTGCTGCTGTCTGTTGTTTTCGCGCCAAAATTACGTCTTTAATTAATTTAATTTCTCCTTCTTCATCTTCTGATGATATTCTTATTCTTTCATGTTTAGCTTCAGCAGTTGCTTTGTCAACCTCTTCAAGTCTTTTTCGTCTTTCTTGTTCAGTTAATTTTAATCTTCTGTTAACTTCTTCTCTAATTTCTTTTTCTTCTCCAAGACCAGTTCTAAAGCCACCAATTGCTCGACCAACGCCGCCGCCAGTAAAAGCTTCACGAAGTTCGTCTCTAAATCTACGCACAGATTTAGTAGCTTCATCAGCATCCCTTTTTATAGATATAAATCTTCCTCCTGCGCCTCTCCCTCTAGGCCCAGAAGAGGTAAAGATTAAATCTAATTCTCTGCCTGTATCTCGTACAGATTTTTTGAATTTTTGAATTTCTCTATCGTTATCTGAAAAAAAACGACGAAGATTATTAGAACCTTTGTCTATTGCTTCAAGAATAACGCGAACATGGAAATCTCGGTCGGCCATCTACTCACCTTGGTCTACATCTATATTTTGATTTGGTTCAATCGTGCGGTCAGGTTCGGTGGCCTCAACAGGAATATCTTTTCCCGGAACTTTCATGGCCCTAAAGAATGGATCTTGATCAAAATTGATTTCATCTCCAGTTCTTATATTATAAATGGATCTTAATCTATTTTCATAGTCTATATCTACATTTTCCAGCATATTTCTTTTTGTGTTTTTGCCGTCATCTAGATTTGTGTTAGCTAATAAACCCGTTATATAAGCATTTCTCTCATCAAGAGCTGTATTTGATTGTTCTCTTCTTGTATGCGCCTCGTATAAAGCTTCAAATTTTTTCCAAGGCCAATTTAATACATCTTCTATCGTTTCTGCGTGCGAACTCGTGAAACTTTCGATGGCTTCGATGACGTTGATCGTGATTGCACTTTCTCTGACACTTTCGCTACCAGAGGACTCATTTGCTTTGAGAAAAAATCCATCATCGCATCCCAGTTTTGATCAATAAAATGATTAATAATTTCTACAGATTGCTCATCTCCCATTTCTTCAAGAAGCTCTTTGACCTCTTCTCTTTGATTTCTCTTAACATTAAGAGAAATACAAAAAATATCTCCAAGAAGATCAGGAGCATATTTAACTACTTTTGCGATTGCTTTTACAAATACATCTGCTTCTACAAGATCGGATGTATTTTCTGGAATCTCTTCTAGAAATTCAGATATAACTGCTCCCTCAGAAAGAGCTTTATCAATTGCATCAGCTAGCACAGAGAATAATTCAACTTTTCTAAAAAAAGTTAGAGGAGATTGAACAAAAGTTCTTTCACCCAAAATTATCGTATAAATTTGTGCCGAAGGTTCTAGTGTTTCTACTACATTAATTGTTTCTGTTTCGGACATGGCTTTGCCTCCTTGTTGCTATTATGTTTCTGCGGCAATTTGTGCTCGCAGATGTTCTATTCTTACTGGCATAAACGTTCTTTCTATTAATAGAAAAGCATTTGTTAGATAAGGTTGTGCTTTTTGACCCCTAACACTTAAGAGTCTAAAATTCTTTCTGGTAATGCCTTTATGATAAAAGAATGTCATATATTTGCCTGGTGTTAATGCTGTATAAGGCTTTTTTCTGGGGCCATAAATTCCTGTTCCATTATGTACCCATATAGCATATTCTGGTTTTTGAGCAACAGTTATTGTACTTCTGGCAACCAATTCACCAGGAGTTCCCGCTCCTGCTCCAACAAATCTTCCGCCCGCTCCTCTAATAGAAGTTCCGCCACCAAAAGCAGCTACACCAGTCACAACTCCAAATCTTGTATCGTCTCTATCTACTGGATGAAGCTTAAGAATTCCTGTATCTTGTGGAGCAAATGTTTCAGCCATAGTTTCTACAGCATCAGCAATATCATCTACGGCATCTCTAAGTAAATGCTTGGCTTTAATCATGTCAAATAAGCGTCCCTCAGTAATCGCCTTGTCGCCCTCTAACCGGATATTTATTAAATCCGCCATATTGCCTTTCTAAATAAACCGGCCCCATATAGAGGCCGGAAAATCTTGCTTTTGATTGAAGTGCCTCTGCTCCTTCTGAAAAGCTGTGCCGCTTTGCGTACACAATATAAGTTTTTGATTATACTTGATCGAAAATTACCTGTGTTCTTGTGTTTACATCCGCAATAGATGTATCTGCAAGAGCTCTGAAAGCAACAGGAATTGACTGTTGTTCTCCAGTCTTGTTATAAGGAACTGCCGATTCCTGCGCGGTTCTCTGAACTTTGCGGAATGCGTGCATTCTCAACTTACCATTAGCTTTCTGGAAGATAACTGCAAGTCTCTTGCGAGTATAAATAGATGGCTCACCAACACCCATCTGACGGAATGAACCTGATGTTATAATTGCTCCACCCTCCCAAGCAAGTTGGAAGTTCTCAAGTGTAACTTCAGCAAGTGCGGTTGCTACACTCTGTTCATAAGTCACAGGCCGAGAGTCAATGTCGCCAAGAATCTGGTCTACGTCGAAGGTTTCCTCGGTGTTGTTTCGAGTAACTGTAATACCAGTCTTAGTAGCACCAACATCTACCCACCCTGTTTGTGCGTCAAATGTAGACAAGTTAATAACATCACCAACTGTAGTTGGGAATGCAATTGTAGTACCTGCTACAAGTAATCTTGCTGCACCACGGATGAAGTTGTCATCTGTGATTCCAGTTCTAAAAAAGTCTGCCATAATTAATTCACACCTCCTCTCGGCCTAGTCATGACTACTATTAGTTTATAGAAAATTAACATGATAAATTAGCTAAAATCAACGAATTTCTGAACAACATATTCTAGAGTTCCGCCTTGCCAGAACCATCTATCTCCGCGACTTGTTTTTTCTCTTCTTACAAAAACGTCACCAACTGACATTTTAGGAGCATTTAATTGAGGAATTGTATTATTTAACGTTCTGTTTTCTAACGAATTCATAAAGGTTAAATGTATTGCATCTAATATTTTTTGTATTCTTGAGTTTACTTCTTGTTCTGAATTAATAGATTTAACCATCACTTCAACTGCCAATAAATCCTGATATAGTTCTCCATCATCATCAGATGATCCTGGTGGATTAGCTATATAACAAATTGTGGAGATATTTGGATATTTTTCTATTGAAGCATTTATAAGAGATGGAATCGTTCCTGCATAAAAATTTTCATCCGCAATTGGTTCTACAAACCATTGTTCGTTTCCTCTATTAAGAGCAGCCCAAAATTCATCATCTTCTATTGTCCAAGTAGAATTCATAGAAACAATTGTGTCGTTTAGATGATTAAAAAGAACAATAATAGCCTGTCTTTGTATAACCTCGGTTCCCAATCTTGTTGTCAATTCCATTTATTGAATCACCTTACTCCAAACAAGAGAGGTATCTTCAGTTCTAATATTTGAATCATCAAAAGCTGGCCAACATTGAGGATCTTTGGTGATTAATATTTCTCTCCCGTTATCACCGTAAGAAACGCGCGGAACTACACCGCGAGCGGCATAAATATTAATTCCTAGTTCAGTTCCAAGAGCTTGTGCCTCTGCTGTCAAACGATCAAAGATTTTCCACAAATCTGAGCGATGATCAAAAAATGAATCACTTTCATTGGTTCCAGTAGTTGTAGTGGAAGCAAGTTGATCGCTCCAATAATCAACTGCGGCAGGAATAAATTGCAGAGTTGTTAAAACTCCGAGCAATCTCTGTTCTAAAACATTATATATTACAGCCTCAGAAGCTTCTGCAACAACAGTATTATAAAGTCTAAACTTTACAAAATCTGCCAGAGATTGTAAATCTTCTGGAGAGTAATATGCGTTCGTTGCTCCCGCGAGAGCTGCGTAGCTTGCGGGCACATACTGTTTTACGATGTTTGCTATGGCCCCCACGCTACGGCCCTCACTTATTTAAAATTCTTCGGCTAGAAAACCAGGATCTTCTTCCTGTTCCTCATTTGCTGATTCATCAGGAGAGTTGAGTCCCATCATTTCACTGTAGAACTCAACTCTCTTTTTAACTTGAGCAGGAGTCATTGCTTTAAGACCAGGTACTTGCCCTTCTTTAATTGCGTCACTCAAATATGGCGGCATATCAGAAAGAGGCATTGTTTGTCCTGGGCGCATTAATTTTGATTCAACATCCCATGCTTCGGTTCCGTCAGGAAGCAAGCCGGGTTCACTCATGCGTTTCACATGTACTGTGATCGCATTTTCTGCGAAAGCTACTTTTTCAGATACGGCAGCCATTATTGATTCATCTCCTTTTAGAATGTTACTCTAGCCCAAACGAGAGCGTCTGGGATAAGAAGTCTAGGCATTTTTGCGCTTGCAACTCTGATCAAATGGTTCTTTGATTCATGATCAACAAGAACTTCTGATTGCATTCCCTGTCTAAGCTGAATTTCATTCCATCCTGTTGAAACAGAAACTACTCCATCAAGAGTATCAGCGATTCTTACTCCATCAAGCACATACTCAGTAGTCATAAGAACATAACCATCTGGTAGATATTTAGTTAGTGATGGACGACCAATACCAGCTTGTCCAACTTCACGATAACCATTGTCATAGACAGTGATATCTAGCGCAGTAGAGAATGTCTCAAAGAGACTTAGAATTTCTTCTTTGCGTGGTCGCAGAATGCTATTAGAACCTGCTGCATAGAAGTTCACAGCATTTCTGATCTTCGCGCTGTAGATAAGATAATTAAAAGTCTTCGAATTCATATGAATATGACGACCATAAAAACCTGTATCATCGGCTAGAAGCTCAGACCAAGCCTGAATATCTGCTACAGGATCAGCATTAGTTGCATCAGCCCAAGATACAGCAGCCTGCACTTTATGATCATCCTGCATACCAGATTCTACAGCTACTTCCTGTGATCCATCGCTAAATGGAACCACCAAAGCATCCTGGAATAACTTCCAACGCATCCATTCTGCTGCTCTTTCGTTTCTAAGTTTAAGAATTCTTCCCTTATCAACAAGCTGAACACCAGCACTTCTTCGTTCTTCTTCGTTTGGAGAGTTCAATTTTCTCCACTCTGACTCCTTGATTCTTTCTTGCTCATCAATCAACACGAGCTCCATGAGAACTTCAGTCCATGTAACTTCTGGCTTGAAGAGAGGAACTGAAGCATCCCATGCACGGAACTGACCAATACCAAATGGCTTAATCTCCTGTACACTTACCTTTACTACTGTTTCATAAGTAGTGGTAGACGGAGCAATGGTTTCACCGAGTCTCTGTGGGGCATCTTCGGCAGCACCAGGCGCACGGCCTGATGGTGGACGACGAATCTCATCAGTTAAAGCGGCTTGATCCCAAACGTCAAATGTTTTAAACGGCATTTACTTCACCTCCTCCTTTTATTGGAACTTGCATGTGTCGAGTGTGTTTACAACGGCTGATGCATAGTTTGTGAAACCAACGAGAGCGCTGGTTGCGAAAACTACTGCATGGAAATACATAGCTGCTGGTTCCATTGCTGAAGTTGCTCGCGCAACGAGGTCAACAGGAGCAGCCAAGATGCCTGCTACAGTACCGGAGCCGTTATAAGGAACATGAGCCTTCGCATTTGTAATTGAAAGCTTAAGAATAGTTCCAGCGGGTACTACATAACGACTAGTTGTAGCTTCTGGATCATCAGGCCAGTTTTTTGCATCGAGTACAATGGACTTTCTAGGTCCAAGTTGAGCAGCATACTTCAAAATTTCTTTATCTGAATATGATGCTGTTTTAGTTGTTCCGTATGGCATCTATCTTCACCTCCTCCTTACGCGGTTGCTTCTTCATTAAACTTACGCTTTGCCTCAGCAATAGCGTCAGCTTCACTATATCTTTCATAAAGGAATAGTCTGTTGGCTTCTGACTTAATCTCATCTGAAAGATTTTCCTCTGTCGCATCGTCTGGTGGAGCAACTCCCTCTGCGTCCTCATCTGTGATAGGATCATCAGCAAGAGCAACAGTTGGAGCAGCAGCAACAAGACGATTTACAATGTCAGACGCAGTAAGCGATACTTCTTTGCCATCTTCCGAAAGGTTCAGAGCGACCGTACCATCATCTGCCATAAGAATTGCCTTAGCTGCTTTAACTAGAGCAGGAGACTTTTTAGCTTCTTCCCACTCACGCACAGCTTCATCAATTCTATTTTTCTTAACATCTCGCTCAAGTTCATCATAACGAGCAAGTCTTGCTTCAACCTCGTCTTCAGAAAGTCCTAATTTCTCAAGGAAGGTATCGGCGTTTTCAATTTCTACTGTAGTCATATCCATAACACCTCCTTCAGAATTATCTTCTGAGTCAGTTTGTTGATCTTCAGAAAATCCAACTACAGTTAAATTTTCTGAAGCTTTGACACCAAATGGTGCCATTCCTGCGAGCCAAGGCTTACTTGTTAGAGCAAGATGGCCAAGGACAGAATTAAATTTTTTGCCTGATTCTTTGTCAATATAATTAAAGTGAATTCCACCACTTACATTGGGAATAGTTCCTCGTCCAATTTTTTCTTTAATTTCTGGCTCTGTGAAATCTATTGCCGCCTCAAGAGTTGAGCGCCCCTTTTCATCTTTGCCATAACGCAATTTCTTGACAAATCCAGTATTTTCTGCTACCTTATCGTCATGATTAAGTGGGACAGTTACATGTTGAATAGCATTTACTTCAAAATTTTTCTTAATATCAGACATAGAAATAACTAGTTTCTTTGGATCAGAGTTTCCACTTTTGGTAATTGTAAGTGGTTTTGAAACTTTTGTTCCATTACCTGGAGAATATGCCCAAGTTCCTTCACGCAAGAAGGTTTTCCAAATCAAACCATCACTGTCAGCTATATTTTCTTTGCTGTCAGTAAAGAAAAGTTCTGCTAAAAATTCTTTATTATCTTCACTCATATTCAAATTAGTTTCAACCCAAGCTTTTTCTACGGGCTTCCAGCTATCCTCATCGTCCACTTCAACCGTTCCCTTTTTGGTGACAGAAAACGGAACTACATAATAATTTGCTCCTGCGTGACAAACCAAAGCTTCATCTTTTTTAACATCTTCTACCCAATATGACATTCCATAATCAGAACCGCCCATGTTGTCATTTAGAGCAGTTTCAATCTGCTTTCTAATATCTGAAAAACCGCCGTCATTTGTCCAAGCGACTTCGCCAGCATCTAAATCAATTTCAGTCATGTTCTCGCTTTCATCATTATTATTCGATGTTAAGATCATATTAACAGTTTCTTCATCCAAATTTGCAGCCCAATCAACGAATTCTATAATATAATTATCATCTGGATAATCATCAAGAACAAATTCAGATAATTCTTCTTCTGATAAATTCTTTTTTCTTTCTGTTGAGCGCCATTTTGTTGTTCCACGAATTAAATCTTTCAATACTGCACATACTGCTTCTGTTCTTGGGCCAAAACGCTTTCTATTGTCACGAACACAACTGGCAAATGGATGCTTTTTCTTCGCATAGTGTTTTAGAAGACCTCTTAATTTCACCATATCTTTTGGACTCACGTTGGCAGTACCTTTGCTAAAACCGTTAGACAAAGCTATATTAAGATACTGTTCAATATCTTCATCTTCTTGCATTTCAAGAATCTTTGTGTTATCATTGTCTGACATGGAAATTATTCAACCTCCGCTGCCGCTGTTGAGCGCTGGAGTAAAAACATTTCTAACAAATTATCACTTGGACAAAAAATCCATTTACATGAGGGACACTTATATGGAGGAGAAGTATGTTCAGCGAACTCTTCTATTTCCATTAATCGGTTATATTGGAGAATATCGTGATATTTTTTACAACGGGGGCAAATCATCAAACGCCCATTAATAAATTTTAGTTTTTCTCTCATGATTCCTGTCGTGAGTTAAGATTACATTAACTATTATAATCATTAAAGATGGAGACAAATAGGCAAAAATGACTAAATTATGTGAATGTGGTTGCGGAAATCTTGCTCCTATAGCAAAACAAACAGATTCAAGAACAGGTTATAAAAAGGGAGAAACAAAAAAATTTATTCACGGACATTACAACCGTAATTTAAAAGATTTAACAGGGAAAAAATTTGGAAAGTTGACTATTGTTTCTAGAAATGCTAGCAAAGGTAAATATGAGAATTGGCTTTGTTTGTGCGAATGTGGAAACAAAAAAACAATTAGCGGTTATGATCTGTGCAAAGGAAGAGTAAAGACTTGCGGTTGTCATCTCATTGAAATTAAATCTAGAACCAATTGTCAAAATGGACATGAATATACAAAAGAAAATACCTTTAAAAGAAGCAATGGTACGCGCGGATGTCGTAAATGCGGAAGGATGAGAACTAGAAAATGGACAAAAAACAACAAAGAGCATATAAAAAAATATGAGAAAAATTATAGAAGCGGAAAAGGATATTTTGTCTTAAGAAAACGCTTATTAAACAAAAGTCGTGAATATAATTTACAACAGCTAAATTTATTCAATAATCAATTAAAGGAGTTATTGAAAAATGGTAGATGAAAACAAAAGATTTGAAAGAAAATTTCTAACTATTAGAAGAGCTCAGAGAAGATTAATACATCGTTTATCTGATATTGATTGGGAGTTTGATGAACTTCAACCAGAATTGGCTGAATTGAGAGCTGAATCTGCAAAACAAAATGAATTACCGGTATTTGTAGTAGAAGATGAAAATTAAAATATCTAAACGTCCCTGGAAAATTTTATTTTTTGACTGTGAAACTGTGGCAGCGGGTTTTGCCGATCCAGATTGGGTTCCGCAAAGAATTACCTGTATCGCGTGGTCTTGGGAGGGAAAAATAAAAGTCTTCTCAAAAACGAGAAGAGAAGGTGTCGAAATTATGTTTTCTGAATTTTTAGAAGCATATAACGAAGCTGATGTTGTTGTTGCTCATAACGCAATAAGATTTGATCTTGGGGTAATAAATTCAGATTTAATGCGCTTAAAAGCAGAAGGAAAGAATTTAGAATCGCTAGGTCCTAAAATGGTTCAAGATACAATAAAATTACCAAAATCCAAGGGCTTTAAAAAAGGATTAGACGATTTATCTGTTCTTCTTGGTGTCCCAATAGAAAAATTCGCTATGAACCACAGACAATGGGAAGAAGCATATAATTGGGATCAAATAATTGAAGGAAAATCTCCAACAAGAAAGGATTGGGCAACAATTAAAAAAAGATGTGAAAGCGACGTTTTATTACTTAAATTAGTGCGACAAAAACTTATGGATTTAAAAATGTTGAAACCTGCTAAACTCTGGACACCATAAATGAAACTTTCGGTGGATAGATTATTCGGCGAAAGAACTGAAGCAGAGCAATCAGCAGATGATCCCGCCGCAGTCGCTCTTGAAGAAGCAAAAGCATTAAGAAATTCAATGCCTAGGAAAGGAAGAAAATTGGGGCCACTTTTAAAAGAAGATGTAGAAAGATTTGAAGACGAAGGAGGCACAGTAGTTGATGATAATGATGATGAATTTGAAAATCGCGTCTTAGAGCCAATAAAATTATATGAAATTCTAAAAGTGGGCATGACCGACCCTTTGCCGCCCGTCCGTCATCCACTTTCTCAAAGATTTCATGATCTTCTTAAAGAAATTGGAGATTTGCATGACAAAAAGGGTACTGATTATGGCACCCCGGAAGATCCATTTGCAAATGTGAGAGGGGCAACAGATTTTGGATTGCCCGCTCCTATGGGCGCATTTATAGCTATGAATGATTGTATGCAGAGAATTAAGTCTTTTTGTAAAAACAACAAATTAGAAAATGAATCACTTGATAATTCTTTAAGGGATATGGCTGTATATAGTTTAATTGGATTAGTGTTATGGGAGGAAGAGGAAAATGAAAATGGATCTAAGTGATTATTGTGGAAAATGTTTACATTGGATTTGGGGTAAATCCTGTAAGTGTGGAAGATTTCAAAATGGAAAAAATGTAGAGAAGGAAAATGAAAACTAAAAAATGGAAAATAAAACTAGAATTTGAATGGGATGCTTGGGATATTTGGACCAAAGAAGAAGTTAGATCAAAAGCAAAAGACCTTATTCCATATTTTTGTAAAAACGCGAAAGTGAAAGTAGAATTTATTGATGGAGACTAAGCGTTGTAACGGCCCATTTCATCCCCCTGGCGGGGAAATGGTGCCGCTTTCGCAATATACTGTCAACAAATCTGGTCCCCGGCAAGGCAAACCTTTATCAAGATGCAAAACTTGTCGTTCTCTAACTAATTCTAAAACTATTCCTTATACTGTCTTTATGCCTCTTTTGGAGACTCTATTAGTAGGTAGAGATGTATTAGAAGTATCTAATCTCGTTAATTTAAACCCAGAACATATCCGTGAACTCTCGGCTGGACGCCGTAAGAGAATTTATAAAAAGACTTTTCTTAATTTATCTAGAGCTGCGTCTTCTCTACCTAAAGAAAAAATTAGTATAGGTCCAACAAATAAAAAAAGTAAAAGAAATGGAATTAATAAATTAACATATGAAGAAAGATTAGGATTAAAACAATTAGTTTCTGCCGCACAAAAGGAAAGATATAAAAAAGAAAAGCAATTACTTAAACATGTTGTTTAAATAATTCTAGCCATTGTTGAGATATTAACGACCAATCTCTACTTTCGGCGAATTTTCTACCTTTCTTTTGAAGATTAGTGTAATAATCATCATCCGTTAGTACGTCAAAAGCTGCCTCATAATAAAGTTCCTCGCTAAAAGGCATTTCTACTATTCTGCCCACGCGACTAAATTCGGTGCCCATACAGTCACAATTTGTTGTAACAATTGGATTGCCAGCAGCAGCATTTTCAATAGCAGTAATACAACCTGATTCTGTAGCGCTCATTGCATCTAAAGGATATAACCAAGCATCTGCATTTAATTGTAGTTTGGCCAATTCGTCTTGTCCTATTTTCCCAATATCTTCAATTCCGGGCTGTTTCATAAGATGTTCAATTTCAACAGCCATCTCTCCTTGTCGTCCATGCGACCATTTATTCTGATCAGTCCAGTTTTGAGCTCCATATCCAACAAGAAGAGAAGCATGTTCAAAATCTTTTCTAATTTGTGGCCATATCTTTAATATATTCCACAAACCACGGTCGGGAGAAGATGAATAGATAAACTGAGGAGATTTTGAAAAATCTCTTCCATATTTAATTTTATTCTCTGGATATTTAGAAATATCAACGCCGTTTGGAAAAACTAAAACTTCACTTTCTTCCATTTCTAAGCCTTGATGAAGTAGAAATTCTTTATGCCAAGGAGAAAGAGCAGCTACATAATCACAATAATTAGCTGTTGCCTCCATTTCTATGGCTGAAAAATGACATACTTGCATTTCACATATCTTTAGTTTTACATTATCTAGTATGCGGTGATCCTCGAAAGTTGAGGCACACTCCCAAGCGATTGCTACATCCCAAGGGAAATTAGCAAGCATTGGTCTAGTTAAATTTAAAGGTACATATTCATGAAATCCAGGTTGATATAAGCCTCCATCAAAATTTTTATGAAGAGTTTCATGAAATCTAGAACCCTCTTCTACATTCACAAAATTGGTTACTTCATGACCAGCTCTTGCCCATTCTCTGGAGAGATATATTAATGCTCCTTCTCTTCCACCAATTCCTTTATTTAACGCTGCGGGATTTACGTCCCCCCATACATTTGAAATTAGAATGTTAGCTATTTTCAACTGTAATCTCTCTATTTATTTCTTCGCCATTAATATCAATATCTATTATTTCTTTTGTAGTTCTAATTCTAGGTTTCATAAGATATCGGTGAAGAGAAGAAAGCCAAAAAATTGGTTCGCCCAATACTAATTTTTCATCATCAGAAAAAGAATCATAATTTACTACATCTTCTTTTTTCCAACCAACTTGTGCTTGTTTTTTAGTAAGAAGAACTGGTCTACATTTAACAGTCCAATATTTATGGACTTTTCCACAATGCATATCAGTGTCTTCTAGCCCCTTTGTATAATCTATACCATGAATACCATTATTATGACTTAAAACTAAATACATGTTGGCTCCTTTAGATACCTAACTCTGCTTGGTTTATTTGCAACTCAAGCAATTCAATTTGTTTTTGTATTCTACTTCGGACGCGCTGATTTTTTGCGTGATTTAGCAACTCTCTTAATTTTTTTTGACGTTTTTTTAGCTTTAGGGCTTTTCGAGTTGTTATACCAAGATTTCGCTTTAGCTTGCATTTATCACACCATAGCATAATTATAACAGAACTTTCTCTGTCTTCAAGTCGTTCTTGAGCTATAGCGTTACATCTAGGGCAATTAACTTCCTTCAATACTTTCTGAATAAATGCCACTAGTAAATATTTTTTTCAATTACGGAAATTGTTCCTTGATCTACAACTGTCGGATTAGTTGTTGTCCATCGCCAATCCCAATTTCCGTATTCATCAACAACTTTAAGGGCAGAAAAATTTCCGGTTCCTGGTTCATTCACAACAGTTGGAGTAGAGATAATTCCACTAGGGCTTTCTACTGTAAAAACAACTACTGTAGGATCAACAGGAGTTATTTTAGTTATATCAGAATAAAATGTTTCCTTCCAGATAACGGCTTCTCCCTGATAAAATATAGGATATTGTGACCCCATTATTCAATCCTTCTAGTAGATTCTATACTATTAATCATTCTATCACTTTCTATACTATTGATTATAGCTCTTGATGCATAACCCTTAATAATAGCGCTAAGAATAATCACAGTCATTATTTGAGCTAAATCTACCTCAAATACTTGTCCAATTATTCTTTTCTTTGGTGCCCAAGTAATAATTTGAGCTAAGTCTGTTTCAAAAACTTGTCCAAATTCTTTCTTTTTGAATGCAGAGAAAGCTTGTGCAAGATCAGTTTCGCTTACTTGTCCAATTGCGAGTATTTTTCTAGAGACGATGTTTTGGGCTAGATCAATTTCCGTAACTTGTCCAAATGATTTTGTTTTACGCGCTACAAATGCTTGGGCTAGATCAGTTTCCAAAACTTGATTTAAGAATCTATTCTTGGGTGCCCAAGAAATAGTACGGGCTAAGTCTGTTTCCAATACTTGCTCTAATGAAACAACAAATCCGCCAGCTTTTGTTATAGTTTGCGCAAGATCGGTTTCCAAAACCTGATCTAATAATTTAGTTTTTCTTACAGAAAATGCTTGTGCTAAATCTGTTTCTAAAATCTGTGCAAACTCTTTAGTTTTTCTTGAACTGATTATCTGCGCAAGGTCAGATTCTAAAACTTGTGCAACAGTAACAGTTTTACGAGAAATAAAGCTATTAGATAAATCAGTTTCAAAAACTTGATTTAATAATCTATTTTTAGGAGCCCAAGCAATTGCTTGTGCCAAATCTGTCTCAGAAACTTGACCAAATTCTTTCATTTTTTTAGAAGCAAACGCTTGTGATATATCTGTTTCTGACACTTGGCTCAAAATATGAGCAAACGTAGCAGTAAATGCTTGAGCTAAATCAGTTTCAGAAATTTGTCCAAAGGCCAATATTTTTCTAGCGCTTATTGCCTGTGCTAAATCTGTTTCTGTAACTTGTTCAAGTGTTTTTGTTTTTTTAGAAGTAAATGCTTGCGATAGATCAGTTTCTAATACTTGTTCTAACGTTTTAACCTTTCTAGAGCTAATTGCTTGTGACAAATCAGTTTCTAGAACTTGATTAAGTAACCTATTCTTAGGTGCCCAAGAAATTGCTTGTGCGAGATCAGTTTCACTTACTTGGTCAAAGACCTTGAATTTTCTAGAAACAAACGCTTGTGATAGATCAGATTCCAAAACCTGATCGAGTAATTTAGTTTTTCTAGAGATAAATGCTTGCGATAAATCCGTTTCTAAGACTTGTTCGACTAATCTATTTTTAGGTGCCCAACTTATAGCTTGCGCTAAATTGGTTTCTGTAACTTGTCCCATAGCTACAGTTTGTCCCGTTGCGGATTGAAGTTGTGCCCCACCAGGAAGAAGTGGTCCATAAAGCGGGTGCATTATGCTACCTTACGAATAGACCAATCAACAGTAATAGTACCTGCAATGGCATCCAGCGTTACATCCCATCCGTGAAGAAGAATAATTGTAGGAGATACCCATACAGGAGTTGCTTGTGCCCCTACGAGGATAAACTCTTCGATAACGCGCTGCGTCGAGGCTGATCCGACTTTTTCATAAAAGCGAATCTGCAACTGATCGCCCGCTACCATATCAGAAACATCGAGAAAGACCTGGAAAATTCCATCTGAAGTTTCAACATCTGGCCCGGCTGTATCAGTAGTCAGTGACCACTCAGTTGATGAGATTGCCTCAGAGCCCGCGAATGGCTCGGTGATTGCCACGCTAGACCTCCCCTCGGATGCGGGTCAACTCGGCCGACAGTTCACTCGCGATTGTTTGCAACTTCGAGCGCAGATTGGCTCGGTTAGTAAAGGTTACAACGAAGGAACCAAGCTCGACTCCATTCTCGCGCAGATGAACATGCGCGACCTTCTTTGCGTCTGATACTACGTATGTCGCCGTTATCGCCATTAGTAGAGAAGATACATCCCAATGTCCATCGCCTCTGCCGTGCTAGAGGCGCTCGCCCGTACTTGCATCTGTGTTCCCGAAGGCAACTCGACCATGAAGGGCTGACTTGGCCACGGCCCTGTTACACTCTCTCCGGTAGTCGTCTCGTATTGCCATGAGGCAAGCGTGTCGGCGGTAGGAACAGCGGCCTCCCAGTAATAGGCCTGGCTGGTCATCACCGTGTCGCTCATCGTGCCTTGAGGAAGCGTGAGAACACCCTTGTAATGCCGAGAGAGAGTCGATCCGAAGTTGGTGTAGGCCGAAAACGCACCGGAGTTGCCAGCAGTATGGGAGGTCCCTCCCGATGTGGCCGTGTCAATTCCGTAGTCATCCATTCCCACACACATAGGCCAGCCGAGATTCGATTCTCCTCCGAGTAGACCGATCTGTACACGTACCGTGTCCGAGGCGATAAGTGCCTGATTTCGTGCCGACACTCTCACACCCTTTGGAATGAAGATCGGTAGAAAGAACCTGCGTCCCATGTAGGTTGCGCTCGCCGCTCCAGAGGCACTCCAACCACAGATCAGGTTAGAGATGATGACCTGTTCCGAGCCGCCGCCGGATGGCCCGATAGCGATGTCGAGCAACTGATCAGTGCGCGTATTCGCACCAGCGCTATCGCTGAGTCCTATCCAAAGACCAAAGGAGTCATAGTCTACAGGGTCGATGAGTGATACCCACGAGCCTTTGGTATGAATCGTACTAGAAGCGGTTATGAGCGTACCCGAAGCCGTTGATGGCCCTCCCGAGAGGTTCGTTTGAAACGCAAGCCAGGAGGGAACAGGTAGAGCGAGCGCCATCTATAACCTCCTTTACTGAGGTGCTACGTTAACCCACGCACCATTGATATACCGTTGACAAGTAACATTAATTAATTGGAGATCGCCATCTAGATCAGTACAAGGAGGAGACGTGAAGAAATTCCCCTTCGCGCACCAGGGAGCGGTGTTATTCCCGGAGCGGAACTTCGCGTCCACGATCTTGGAGCCCGGAGCCACTTCGCCTGGATGCGCGTATAGGGAGGCGTGGCAGCCGATGAACTCGCCACCGAGCACGGATGCCTGCGATGCGTTCAGAGAGTAGAAGACCGTGCCGCCAGCAGCCTGCGTGTTCGACTCGCCAGCCGCGTAGTCGCCGCAGCCCTTGATGTTGACGAAGTTGTTTCCGGCTCCCCCTTGTAATTGAATACAATCTTGATGATCGCCAACACCGGGAACAGCAAGTGGCCCTGAAGCGTTCAGAAAACCAGTCACATCAACATTCTGCGGACCGGGACTCATTCTTGTCTTGAATGGATCGGAGATGCGCCCGACGCCCACGAGGTATTGCTCCACAATCAGATCAATCGCGGGAGTACCATCGCCCGAACAGCCGGTACGAAGCTCAATCCCGTTCTGGCCAACCTGAGCGGCGATATTCCAAGTTTGTACTACACGAATTGGAAGCGGACCTAGATTTGAGAGAGGTGTGGAACAGAACCATAGCTGGTTGGTAACAGTAATTGTAGTTCCAAATTCACAATCTCCCTCGTTGTAAATTGGTCCCCATTCCTCGCGGTTATCAACTGAACATAAGTCAGAAGGTGGTGGCGGAGGAGGAGCATTGAACTCATCATTATCAGCAGCATCTACACATCCAGGATCAGCGGGGAAATCAATTAGCCCGTCTCCATCGTTATCCAAACCATCTGCACATTGAGCAACTGGCGGAGGTGGTGGTGGAGGATCATGTGGTATCGCGACATTGCGCGGAGCAGGATCATGTGTATATGGAATATCTACAGGAGGCGCGTCGTAGGAAACTATTCCATTAATAACTCCAGGATCTACTGAGAATGGAACATCTACTGGAAGAGCATCATAAGAAACTATTCCTGTAGTTGGAGGCGGGTCAACACATGTAGGAGGTGGATCAAGAGTAACAGTAATACCTGCAATTACTCCTGAATCTGCGGGAGGATCAACACAAAATTCTGGTGGATCAACAGAAAACGGAACGTCCACAGGTAGGGCATCATAAGAAACTATTCCATTCACAACTCCAGGATCTACTGTAAAAGGAACATCTACTGCTGGTGCATCATATGTAAATACACCATTTTCTGGTGGTGGGTCATAAACGAAAGATTCGTGGGTTGCTGCTGCTGGAACTGCTAGTACAAGAACAGCAACAAGCGCAGAAAGTGCAAAAAATACTTTTTTCATATTAACCCACCTTAATATCGTTATTAACTTGCTCTAAAGAAACCGGCAGTTGCTACTTGTGCTGTGATATCGCTTCCATCAGGAGTAACTACAAAGTCGTGTAGTGTTCCAGTAAGAATGTTTGCATCTGTACCGCCTGTACTATCTGAGTCATATCCAACAACAATATCGTTCCAACCATCTCCCGCTAATACTGCGGTCCAAGTTTGATCTGGGAAATCTACATCAACTTTGTCTCCGGTATCATCATAAGTAACTGTGATGCTTGATGTGTTATCAAGAATTTTTCTTGCGTAACCAGTGTTTGTAACATAATTGGTAGTACCGGCAACTAATGCTGTAAAGTCATCTAAATCTTTTAATACTGAATCTGCTTCAATACCAGATGTAGCTAAAACAGCCACCACTAATACAGAGTTGGCTGGATCGTTAGCATTAACACGTTCGGCCCATTCTGTCATACGGCCAAGGCCACGGTTAAACATAATATTAGCCATTATCTTCCTCCAACTCTACTTCATAGTACCATTTAACCTCTCCACCGTAACCTTCATCATCATCATTTTTTTCTGCCGGATATTTATCTGGATTTTGAACAACTTTATATTTTAAATCTCCGTCCATGAAATGGAAAAGTATAGCATCGGCTTGAACAAAAGTATGAGTTACTTGCCAAAGATTATCTTTAGGTCCGCCTGGACGATGAACAACTTTCTTATTTTCTAGTTCCGCCCATCCTTCATCAACAGCTTTGTTTACAAACCCAGTATTTAAAGCAGTTTTTTTAGGTGTCTCCCCTTCAATTACAACGCCTACGAGTGGCCACGGATTGCTGGTCCACGTATCTCTATCATCAAAATTCCATGTTGCTGGATCAGCTAAATAGCTTTCGCCAGTAACAGGATCATAGCGCTTTACACGCTCTCCTGACGATTTATCGGCTAGTTTTCTAACTCTAAGCCCTTTAACTAATTCAGACATATATTTTCCTTTGCAAGGGATTCTACGTTTACAATACTATAATACAGATATAATATCTGAATTAGGGCTAAATTTAGGCAAAAAAAATAGAGACTTTATCGGCCTCTACATTAGTTGGCGCGTTCTCCGTTTCAGGTAGAGCGTCGGAAGCGATAAAGTCTCTTAATTAACTATACTGAAAATGTTATAGCCACAAACCTGTCATCGAGTATCTTTTCTAATAATGGTTTTACATCTTCCCAATCTAACTGTCCGTTACCACAACCAGGGCGAGGCATAACAATTTTATTGTATTTATATATATTTGCTATATACATTAATCCAAATGAAGAGGATTTTATTAAATCTATATCCGCTTTTTCCCACCAATTGTGTTTTACTGGCATAATCATCAAATTTTTGTTTATTTCTTTTCTGAATCCGAATGATTCAACTATGTTTCCATTTCTCTTTATAGATAAACCCAATGAAGTCGGCAGCCAAGGCATTTTAATTGAAGCTTCTTTTGCACATCCGCGTCCCATAACTGCTTCTCCATTTTTCTTAACAAATCCATTAGTAGTAATAACTACTGCATCGGCCGGATAAGTCCAAATATTTCCTGTATCTTCTCTCATTTTTCTCCTTCAAAATATTTTTTATATTTTTCTGATATATCAGTTTCGCGCCATCCATAATAATGAACAGGCTTACAATCACATAAATCGCTATAACAGTTACTAGTACAATAGGGACGTGTACTTAATATTATTTTGGCAGATAAAAGAAATTTTTTCAGATCATCTGCTTCCCAATCTCCTTCTGCTCTAATCATTATTATTTATCTTCTCTACTTTAATTCCACGTTTATCTGCTTCATCAACTGTATTTTTGGTCCCTTTTGAATTATCTAAATCTTCATGAAACGCTATTACTAAATCTGGATTCATGTCTAACATTAATTTATTTCTTATTGGTCCAGCAGCTTTTCCATATCTTTTCCAATCTGCATGAACTTCGATTAAATTAACACCAAGAGTTTTGCACCAACTAGCTGCAATTCTATCCGCTCCTCTAGCCGCCCCAGAAATAATTGTAATATCGTTACCATGCTCTTCTAGAAGTTCTCTAATACGTCGCAATATTGCATATCTATCTTCCCAATCTCTGGAGCCGCATATTAAAATTTTAAAAATCATATTTTATCTTCATTCATCATCATGTGTTAACATCTCAAAGTGAGTTAACATTGCCATCCAACTAATATATGCTTTTCGAATAGCAATAACCGCAGGACTTTTTTCATAGACAAAATTAGCCATTAAGTCCTGCCTCTCCCTGACTGAGCGGGGGAGTCTCGACGGAGCTCAAGGAGGAGTCATAAAGGAGTTTCACAGACAGCTCAAGACGCCGCTCGACCGCGCGCGCGATACCGAGAGTTTCTCGCAGCGCCCCCTGCAACTCCACGATGTGTGCTTCGAGGCGGGTGATCTCCTCATCTAAGACATTCCACGAGCCGCCATGAAAGCGTGCGTAGTTCAGAGCCACTCGTATGCGCCGCACGTCCTCGCTAGGCATCGAGTTCCTCGGGATCAGGCAGTTCTCCCCATGCCTCACCATCCATGTCGTTTGGGTCAGGCCCTAGGTAATCGAAGTTCGTCTCCTTGGGTTCCTTGGCGAGGAGCGGGGCGAGGGCGCAGTTCTTATGATGTCGCCTCACTGGCCGCTCGCAAAGACGACAGAACTCTCCCATGCCGCCCACAACCAGTTCCTCCAGGCGTGGTTTCTCCGCCGCCCGCGCCACCTCGATCAGCGCGCGCAGGTGATTGCGGGAAAGGGCGATGAGGACGGCGTTTTCGCGGCCATGCCATGACGAAAAATCTTGCGTACCGCGCTCGCCTAGGATCACGTCCCATGCCCCGTAGACCGTAAGATCATCACCTGATCCAACGTTGTTGTGGATTGTTGCTATGTGGTCGGTACTGCTCGGGCCATAACGGCTAGGAGCCACGGCCTCCCACGGCCCCGCCGTCGCCTCCTGCTCTCGCCGGTCGAGCTGGTCGAGCAGCGTGCCCTGGTTGTTCTTGTCGCGCCAACCGATCTCGCGACCAAGCATTACGTCCGTCGTATCCATAGCGTCGAGAGCTTCTTGTCCTAGCGGTTGTCTCCGACGTGTCTCTTTCCGGCTGTCAGGGGTGGCGGTCATGCGTCCCACACCCAAAAAATAAGATTACCTAACATAGAGCCAAATACTCCCATCATCCATCCTATAAAATACCATTTTAATTCATTACGTGTCATTTTAACCTGCTTGCCAGCATTGTTCACAGCGAGCTTCATATTGTTCCATACCCCCCACTTTAACAGTTTCTCCGTCTAATGGTGCGGGTTTTCCGTTAAGAATACGTTGCGTGTACATTGCGTCTTCTGTTCCGCACTTTTGGCACACTGATCTTAATTTAACAATAAATTTAGCCATTGCTAAAAGTTGCGGCATATAACCAAATGGTTGTTTATTAAATGTAAGATCAAGACCTGAAACAATTACTCTTTTTTCTTTTGTTAGCTGATTTACCACATCTATAATTTCCGAATTAAAAAATTGTGCTTCGTCAATTGCGACAACATCGTAAAAATCAGAACAAATTTCATAAGCGGTATTTATTGCATAAGCTTCTGCTTTTAAACCAGAATGGCTAACTATAGCGGATTTATCATATCTATCGTCTATTCTAGGTTTATAAACAATAGTTTTTTGATTAGCTATTTCCGCCCGACGCAATCTGCGAATTAATTCTTCAGATTTGCCAGCATACATCGGCCCACAAATCACCTCAAGGTGTCCCGCCAAGATATTTCACCGCCTTAAGTAATTTATTAATGTCGTGATCAAAACTTCCTAAAGCAATATTACATCTAAAACAAAGTGTTCCTCTTATAATTCCAGTATTTTTATCATGATCTATCATTAATTCTTTTCTTTTACCTTTCGGTTTTTCATTGCAAATATTGCAAATTCCGTTAGAAGAAGAAATCATTTTATTTCTTTCCTCCAAAGTTATTCCATACCTTCTTTTAAAATGTTCATTTCTTTTATGAAGAGGGTGTTTTTCATGCCACTTTTTAAAATAAATTTTTTCACACTTTCTACATGTTCCCCGTCTTCCATCTGGTTTTTTAGAATTTTTATTAAATTCTAGTAAATTCTTATATTTTTTACAAGAAGAACATCTTTTGGTCATTGGTCCAGTTATAACTTCAAGATGGCCGCTCATTCTTCATCCTCGTAAAGTGGAACATCTGCATAGCCTTGTTCCCAAGCAATTTTAACAACATTCAGATTTTGAGTCCAAAGATTTTCTTCAAGATATTTTTTCAGATGCTCTATATATGGCGGGCGAAAAGTTCCTACCCATTTCCTAGGGCTGCCATCTTCTTTATATGGTTCAAATGTATATTTCATTATATTCCAAACAAATTACCTATTATTTTAAAACCCGGCACAAATTTAAAAAGTCCATGTTCTAATGGAAATGCCGCCAAAGTTAAAAAACACCAAAAACAAAATTTTTTGCTATGTGTCTTACACTTATGCATTATTTTTTGCCTTTTTAGCCGCTGAACTTATAGTTTTAGTAAAAGGATACAATTTGTGCATTTCTTTAGTTTTCGTGGCTAATTCTTTCAATTTATTGCTCAACTCACATTCAACTCCTATTTTTATTAAAATTTGCTACTGTCTTTTCATCAAGTCGTTAAAAAGTTAATTTTGTGTTAATTTTTTGGCCAAATAGTAACCTTAACTTATGTTTTTTTATGAACTAGCAAAATATCCGCCTAAGAAAGCAAAAAGTGTTGTAAAAGCGCTAGCTACTTCAATAGGAACTTCTACACCAGAAGAACTAAGTAACCAAATACCAATAATTGAAAGCGCACCGGCAGCAGTTCCTCCACCAACTTTAGAATGAATCTGTGTTTTTGTTTTAGTCATATTACCCCCTCTCTCTATATTTTCGCTTCGAGGGCATTCCGCCGAGTCCTCTTCTGAATAATTCTTTTATATATATCATTCTTTCTTTTTCTTTGCTTGAAGCTATGTTAGAAGAAGATGCTGTCATTTCTTTTCCCAAGCGGGCAATTGTTGATTTAAGAGCATCATCTGACAAATCACTAAGATTCATAATGTAAGAGTAACAGATAACATCGCAAACATCAAGTTAAATATTAGTTAAGCCCCATTCAGCATATCTTTCCGGAATTTTACAATCAGGGAAATAGTATATTGGATTATTTAATGTAAGTACATAATGATTTAATATCAAAAGAGGAATAAGTCTAGCTATAACTTCTTTTTCTGCGCCAAGGCTGATTAAAACATGATCATAGTTTTTCATAGCTCTACATTCAGTTATAGCTTCATTTTCATTATTATTTATTCTTTTCAAATGAAAAGATTCATGAGTTAATGCAGACACACCAACAACTTTTATAAAATCACTAAATTCTTCAACATCTAAATCTATAGCAAGAGCTCCGAGACAGGCATAATCGTCAATGACTGTAAATTTAGCTTGGCCAGTTGGTTTACTAACGTATCCCCACGCATAATTTATTAATTCGTCTTCATTTCCATTTCGACACTTAACAACAACTGGTCTTTTTGCAATTTCACTAGCTATTCGATTTAAAAAGGGAACTTGAAATTCAGCTTTTGCTGCATTAACAAAAATGGCCGCAGCCAACAATAATACAACAAATAATTTCTTTTTCATTAATTAACTATATCAATTCCATCTTCCTAATACTATCCATAAGCGCGGCCCTAATTTAATTTTTATATACCAACCTTCTTCATCTTTAAAGAATATATTCATTATATGCTTCTGTGGTTATACAAATTTCTCCTGAACAAATACCGAGATCAAATGGTCCAACACAAGGCGCAATAGTTCCATCACCAGTTATTCTATAAGCTTGCTCAGTACCACAAGTTTCACACACTACTCTTGCCGCCGAATTAGATTCAACAATAATTTGATGGCGTTGTTCTCTACGTTCGTTTCTAGCAATTAATTTTTTCTCAGCTATTAGTTTTTTGCTTCTCGCCATTTTTCTTATGGTTTGTATTTACAACCAGTACCATTACGGCACTCCCAATCAAAACTTTTGTGATAATCACAGCAATCTCGCCGCCGCAAACTAATTATCCATCTTAATCTACAACAATAATAACATTCTCTTTTAAGAAAACCAGTTTTAGGAATATAATTCATTTTTCTCATATTCTTCTTCTGTGGGTTCTGGCCCCCAACTTTGAGGCCAAAAATCGTATGGTTTGGCTTTTTCCCCATTAGGGCATACTAAACCTATAATCCAGGGTTTAATTGACCAATTATTTGCCACTGGCGAATTACCTCCTTCAGATACTCTCCAAACTCTATTTCTATTCATATCTGCTTGAAGAGCCCTGACAAGTTCTTTTTTAGCACTTTTCCGTCGCAAAAATTCACCTTGCCAAATTTTTCTCCAAGTACCCGCACCAATAGATCCCTCCCATATAGTCGCACAATAGGTAGGCCAACAGCGTTTTATGTTCCATGAATAAGTATACATAGCACCACTATAGCACATTGTCATATGATTATATATTAATCTATAATTAAGCATTATTGTATGAACTATAGAAGTTGATGAATTCTTATCCTTGCTTCATCCCACTCTTTCAGTTGATTATAAACTTTGTTCCAAGTATGGCGTTCAAAATCTCTCAATCCCTCCGCCGAAGTTTCGGCCCAAGACTTAGAATTCATAACTTCATAACTCATACCCCACTTCTCTTCATAATGTTGCAGTATAGCAAGTAAATCATCTCTAGTATAGGTATATCTTGTCATACCTATGATTATAACATATTGCCTAAAATAGTCAAATTGTATGAACCTAGGACTATCCTGACACCCTACCCTCCAAAGCCCCTTTTCAGGAAAAGACCGGGGGAGCCGTCGCTATCGCCGGCACGGCTACCAGGAGCTCGTCTAACGTCGCCGGAACCCTCGTCGGTGTCATACTGCGGCATCGCTCGAATGCCCGGAGATCGCCCCTCATACCCCCTAGTGCAGCGCAACGCAAAAGACACCTAAACTTCACCATGCTAAACATACCTGCCCTTACCGTGGGTTCTGCCAGTACCGGGAGATGCCGAAGGACGACGAGCGGTCGAATCGTTGCAAACATCCTTCGCGCGGTGCTAGTGGATACAAGTAGTCAGCGCCCGTATCTGAAAGTAGTCTCGTAACACCGTGGCGGCTTCCCTGTAGCGAAAGCAGGGGGAGCAGCGGAGGAGACTAGGAATAGGATACGGGGGGCGAAGTTACTACCACTAGCACGGCACTACGGGAAAGGATGCTAAGTACCTGTATCAGTCGCCAGAGCGCGGGACAATATGCAAGTGTCATAAACGCAATGCGGCTGGAAACGAAAGAGGGTACAGCTAATCGGCACCGCGAGAACACCTAGCCTGATATGCCCACTGTATGACGCTGTAAGGGGACGGCAGGCTGGGACCGTACTATTTGTACCCTGCTGTAGGGAATCGGTTTTATGCAGCGGAAGCGACTTAGCCTAAGTGAGAAGCGTACCCC
>Ga0209431_10000127_pt1 | contig 55392 bp, 64 predicted proteins | sample RifCSP13_3_FD_184021 | JGI IMG/M metagenome (GOLD analysis project Ga0209431, IMG submission 184021) | Soil microbial communities from Rifle, Colorado - Rifle CSP2_sed 13_3 (SPAdes) (version 2) | ecosystem: Environmental > Terrestrial > Deep subsurface > Rock core/Sediment | place: Rifle... | reverse complement strand
TATCTCATATGTTGTAAATGAATCAGACGTGCCGCCACAGACTAGTCTGAAGCCAGGTATTATAGAATAGAATTTACACGATATATCCATATTTTTAACGAACAGTGTAATAGCTGAAATTCTGTACGCTTTCATTAAAGGAGTTTTAGTGCTTCTTCCCTTGATATAGCAACCAAGGTTTCTGTTCGAACCACGTCTCCAGCATTAAGCCATAGTCTTACCGCGTCTTTCTCATTTGAACCCTCATACAGCCAGGCAGCATCATATCTTCCTAATGTCCAGTAGGTGCCAATTATCTTTATACCTGGTGGTAAGTTTTGCATGATTTTTTTTCCGAGTTCAACTACATCACTTGCTTTTTTTCTGAATTTAATGAGTGTTAGGAACATCATTAAGATTTGATTACCGTCTTAACTAATTAAACATATGTGAACCGAGAAGATAAATATTCTCTGGTCAGTTTCTTCTTTTCTAATTTGTAATTCTGATACCATTTTGAGTCAAGCCACCTGTGAATATTACTAGTCACTAGCTACTTTTACAATAGGATACCAAACAAGAAAGTATGATTGCCTTGTCTGGAGTCCTGTTAACTCTTTCGGCGTTGAGGGCATCTACAACCTTCACATATGGTTAAGTGTGGATGTTTCTAAATAACATTGTTGAGTCTATACTGCAATATCTGTTCAGCAGATGTCGATGAGAAAAATATTGATGCTCATATAAATGACAAAGCACACCAACAAAACAAACGAAAAATATTAGATGAAAAAAACAAAGAAGATGAAAATCCTAAAAGCGTCATTCAAATTTGGTCAGAGTCTTCAAACATCCATTAAATATTTGCAGGGCCTTTTTTGCTAGCTTAATCATAAAACTTTGCTTGGTCTTTTAGGACTCGCGTTAAGATCTAGATTTTCCAAAGACTTGTTCGAGTGTTCTTGGTTTGCCATCTTTGAATACATCCCCGCAACAATATTTCATTGAAAATGCTGCCATTTGCATAAGTATTGGCTTTAATGCCTCACCCTTTTCTGTCACAGAATATTCTATGCGAATTGGTGTTTCAGAATAGATTTGTCTTTTAATCAGTCCGTTTTTTTCCATCTCCTTTAATCTGACAGAAAGTGTCTTTGGGTTTATTCCCTCGATTGAATCAAGAAATTGATTAAATCTTGATTGGTTCGACAATATGATATTACGGAGAATATGCACCGTGAATTTTTTGCCAACTAATTTGAATGTGTTATCAACAGGACAGCACATCATCTGATCTGTGACCGTTTTGAGCTCTTGTTGGTTCAACTTACTAGATCATCACCTAGTTACAATGTAGTTACTTTCCAATTTATATACTTACCTTTCTATAGTTAGTATAAGAAAGTAACATGGAATGTACAACAGAATCCTGTAACATGGAAAAAAATGCAACATGCGCATGTGGCTCAGACAAGCCTTATGATGAGTGTTGTGGCTGCCAAACAATAGATCCTGTAGAACACGCGATGATGGCATGGCACAAGTCCTTTTTTGCAGCACTGAATCAAGCACAGACTGAACGTTTGAAAAAGAAGATAGAGTCAGGCTTTGGTCCAGTATTGGATAAAGAAGCTGATGCGGTCTTTGAAGCCATTAGTAAGGTCTGGACCTCGATGGTTACGCAAGCAGACGCAAAAAAAGAGCTTGCTGCAAAGCTACAAAAGATCTATTCAGATGCAAACCGAAAGTAGTCAAATACTTTCACTTCCTATTTTTTTATTAAATATCAAAGAGTAAAAAGGCAAAGCCCCCCTTTTGTTCGTAATTTTAGGATACTTTTCGTTAGTAACTAGATTATATCGTAGGTTATGATTTGTTGGAGAATTAAATAAAAAAGAAAAAAGGGATTTTTGGCTAATCGGACGTCGCACTGTCAACGACGTTTATGCAAATATCGCCACCCACAAGGGTGAGAGTGAATGAAACAATTGTGCCCGTTAATTTCCCTATTTTTTTCTTTGAAATGTTTTCTACCTCAATTTCGTTGCCATCGACTTCAAGGTCACCTACCTCTTCAAAGGAAGCTGAAGCTATTGCAAGTCCACTTGGACATGGAGTAACGGTTTTTGCTGTTACTGCGTGGGTATGAAGAACTGGATCAGCGGCACCTGTTTGGCTTTCACTGTCAGGTCCAACTCCACCATGAGTTGCGATTGCAAGAATTGCTTTAGTGCCAAAAGCACCATAACCAAACGCCCCAGCTGAACCATCCTGTGGAATATCTGCAGTTACTTCAATTTCTAAGGACCTTCCCTCTACTTCCACTTCGTCGAATGTCAGATGACCTCCAGCAAAAGCTGGTACCATGATCATCGATGCTACAAAAATTGCGGTCAATGATGTGACTACTAGTACTTTTTTAGTCATTGAAGTTCGCAAATCGTTTTCGCATAAATAAAGATAGTGTTACCATGTGAGAATATTACTTTTTGATTTCATTTCTTGTGAAATATTGTTTGCGTGATCCGAGATTCGTTGTCCAAAGTTTAAGAATTTCTTAGTTTATTCTTAGATTAGAGCTTCTTTGAGAAATGATTTAACGAAATAGGAATAGGTTCATTCATAATTTTTGAATCAACACTTTCTATTCTAGTCAAGCTAATTGAAGCAGTTTTTTACTGTTTCAAAAGCTCCTGAAACTGTATGCACGTCTGCAATGATATAATTGGTGCCAATTTTTTTTAGCTCTTCTGCAGTAAACGGTCCGATTGCAACAACTTTAATCCTTTGAAGGTCTTGCAATAATTTTTTTTCATCCGAGTCCATCAACATTATTTCAAAAAACGCATTAACAGATGATGCACTTGTAAATATTATCCCATCAACTTTGTTATTTGTAAAAAGTTCTCTAAATTCATTCCACTGCGATGTATCCCTAAAAGCACACACATCGTAAAGATAGATCTCTTTTACTTTCAATCCAATCTTTTCAAGCAGTTGGGCAAGAAACGGAGTTGATGCACCACTACGTGGTATGATTACCTTTTTTCCCTCCGGGTTTAGTCTTGTAATGACTTCGCCTATTCCCACTGATGAGTAACGTTGCGGCATGTGTGCGACCCTGATTCCTTCTGCTTCAAGTGCAGCTTTTGTCTTTGGACCCACTGCAATTACTGTAGTGTTTGCAACTGCAAGCTGTAGCTTTTCAAATTTTGAAACCTTTCTTGCTGTATCAAACAATAGCTTGACTGCCTTTGAGCTCATAAAGACGGAAAAATCAGGATCATCTTCTTTTATTGATTTTAGAAATTCGTCAACTATCTTTTCCCCCTTTGATACCAGCTCGATTGTTGGAAGCGGAATTGCCCTTGCCTGTGCGTTTGTGATTAGCTGGATAAATTCTGCCGAGTCTTCCTTAGAACGGGTAATTGCTATTGTCTTTCCTGCTATCATTTTCTCCAGCCTATTATATCGGATAGATTCACGACTTTGCCTACTATAATTATAGATGGCGGCTTGATTTTTGCCTGTTTTACTATGTGAGATATGGTATCAAGATTGCCTTTGACCATTCTGTGCTTTGGTGTGGTTCCTTCCTGTATGACAGCAACTGGGGTTTTTTTGTCCATTCCCCCAGAAACCAAATTCTTGCAGATTACATCCAGTCTTGAAAGCCCCATCATGATTACAATTGTATCCACAGAGGTTGCAAGCTTTTTCCATTTGACAGATTCATTTTTCTTTTTTGCATCCTCATGGCCTGTCACAAAGGCAACAGATGAGGAATGATCCCTATGAGTAAGCGGTATTCCAGAATATTCCGCTGAACCAATTGCAGATGTGATTCCTGGAATGATTTCAAATTTTATTTTATGTAATTTTAAAAACTCTGCTTCCTCGCCACCCCTGCCAAAGATAAAAGGATCTCCACCTTTGAGTCTGACAATGTTTTTTTCTGTCTTTGCAAATTTTAGCATCAAGTCATTGGTATAGTGTTGATGCTTGTAGTCATCGCCAACATCACGGCCAACGTAAATCTTTTTTGCATTCTTTGGAATCATGGATAAGATTCCTTTGCTTACCAGTCTGTCATATAGTACAACGTCTGCTTTTTTTATTATATCAACTGCCTTTAGTGTGATAAGCTTGGGATCACCAGGTCCTGCGCCAACGATATAGACTGTCCCTTTCAATTTTTGTTCCACTCTTCCACTTTATCTCTCCAGTGTTTGGCAAGCTCTGCAACTCCTTTTTGTGAAAGTTCTGCTGCAGCTTGTTTGCCAAGCTCTGCTGCTTGTAGTGGATCTCCTGTTTTTTCCACATTAATGGATTGTTTGCCATCAATAGAATACACAGTAACTTTTAGTGTGAGCTTGTCACCTTTTATTTGTGCTAGTGCTCCCACTGGAAACCGGCATCCTGAATCAACAAAAAGTGAGAGCGCCCTTTCAGCCTCAACTTCTGCTCGCGAGTCTGGATCTTCTATCTTTTTTAATGATTCTATGAGGGAATGGTTGTCCTTTCTTGATACTATAGCTATTGCGCCTTGGCCTGGCGAGGGAGGAAAATCCTTTGTGGCTAGTTTTTCAAATTTAACATCAATTCCAAGCCTTGCAATTCCAGCTTGTGCCAAAACCACACCATCAAACTCACCTTCTTGAAGCTTTCTTATTCTTGTTTCAATGTTTCCCCGGATTGGTTTTACAACAAGGTCTGGTCTAATCCGTGATACCTGGACTGCCCTTCGCAGACTGCTTGTGCCAACCTTTGCTCCTTTTTTTATTGTTAAAATGGTACTACCGTCTTTTGAAATAAAAATATCATTTGTAGCTTCTCTTTTTGGAATGCATGCCAGGACAAGACCTTCTGGTAATTCAGTTGGTACATCCTTTAGACTGTGAACTGCAAAGTCAACTTTATTTTCTGCAACCGCACGGTCAATTTCTTTTTCAAATATTCCTTTTTGGTTTATTGTAAAAAGCGGTCTTGCATCAGTGTCACCTTTTGTTGTGATTGTGATTACATCAAACTCTGTTTGTGGAGATTTTTTTTTCAGTTCTGTTATCACCCAGTTTGTCTGGGCAAGCGAGAGTGGGCTACCACGTGTACCGATTTTATACTTCAACTCTTCACCGCTTTGAGAGACTTGTGGTACGCATCTATGGTCTTTTGCAAGTCAGGAATGGTATGTGCATCTGACAAGAATATGGTCTCAAACTGGGATGGAGCTACAAAGACACCGTTTTTTAATAATGCATTGAATAATTTCTTGAATTTTTTTGCATCAGCTCTTTTTGCTGTTCTATAATCAGTTACTGGCTTGTCTGTAAAAAAGATCTGAAACATGGAGCTGATAAAATTAATCTGGTGAGGAATCCTCATATCTCTTGCAAAATCTCCTATGGTTCTTGCTAGTATGGCACAGCATACTGCAAGTTTTGAATATATCCTGTTTTTGTGCTCATTTAGGGTCTTTACAGAGGCTATAGCTGCTGAAACTGATACGGGATTTCCTGCATACGTGCTTGCCTGGTATACTTTACCTTGTGGAGAGAGCATGTCCATGATTTCTGCTTTTCCGCCTATAGCTGCAATAACAAAGCCGTTTCCTAGTGCTTTTCCAAGTGTGGTTATATCAGGTGTGATGGAAAAATATTGTTGTGCCCCACCTGTTGACATTCTATACCCTGTAATGACTTCGTCAAATATCAAAGGTACATCATGGTCTCTAGTTATTTTTCTAATCTCGTAAAGAAACTTTTTTTGTGGTGGTACAAGACCCATGTTTGCCAAGACTGGTTCTATTATAACAGCTGCAACATCTTTTTGTTTTTGTAATATATGATCAAGCTCTTGTGAATTGTTATACTGAACCACAAGTGTTTGTTTTGAAACTTCAGCTAATCCTCCTTCTGAAAATGCTATTCCTTGATGTGCAGCGCCAGAGCCTGCCTTTACTAATACATAATCGTGTGCACCGTGATAGCATCCTTCAAATTTTATGATTTTTTTCTTTTTTGTAAAGCCTCGTGCTAGTCTTATTGCAGTCATGGTTGCTTCGCTTCCCGTATTTACTAATCTTACTTTGTCCATTGATTGATAATTTTTATTGATTAGTTCTGCTAATTCCACTTCAAGCTCTGTTGGTGCACAATAAAGTGTGCCTTTTTTTAGCTGTGATGATACACTGGAGATAATTTCTTTTCTTTGGTGTCCCAAAAGCAATGCGCCATATCCATTGCAAAAGTCAAGATATTTTTTTCCTTCAACGTCCCAGATTGCACTACCTTGTGCTTTTTTTACAAAGAAAGGATATGGATCATAACGTCTGACAGGGCTGTTTATCCCTGATGGAATGACTTTTTTTGCCCGCAAAAATAGTTTTTTAGAACTTGGCATGAATCAAAGTAATCTGGTTATTATTATAATCTATATGAAAAATGTCGGATTTTACAATATAGTATGGGCTGTTTATGCCTAAAAGATATACTTGGAAGCAACTTTTAATGTTATTTTATCAGATCCATTGGTTCGAATCTATTTTGTTCCGTTCGTGCCTAAAAATTGAATTTTAAAGTAAAAAAATGTGACAGATACCTTTGTAATCCGCTTGAGAAGAAAATATAACATGTCTTTGTTTGATTTTCGAGAGAGTATTATTCATCAAAAGGGATCCGGTTCTATCGTAATTTTTGGCTTAGTAGTTCTAATTGTTGGAATTGCCGTTGGCTCAATGTGGTCAAACGAATGGGTAATATACGGATCAATAATTGTAGGAATTCCCATAATTGCATCAGCGTTTTTAATGATCATAAAGCAGTATGAAAGAGCTGTAATACTAAGACTGGGTAAATACAATCGACAGGTTCCAGCTGGAGTTCAAACTAGGATACCATTTGTCGATAACATTCTTGTAATAGACGTCAGAGAAAAAGTAAGAGAATTCAAAGCAGAAAGGATGCTGACAAGAGATAATGTTCCTGTAACTATAGATGCAATACTAAGGTACAAGATTGTTGAAGAGCGTGCAAAAGATGCAGTTCTTAACGTAGAGAACTTTAACGAAATGATCCAGCAAGTTTCCCAGACCACGCTTAGAAATAATATTGGTTCATCTTTGTTCCAAGACGTTCTCTCAAAAAGAGAAGAGATCAACCAACATGTTAAAACCATAATTGAAGGCGAAGCAACTAACTGGGGAGTAGAAGTGACTGGCGTAGAAATTCGTCAGGTGATTATTCCCCAAGAATTAGAGGCTGCAATGTCAATGCAAGCTCAAGCAGAACGTGAAAAGAGTGCGAGGGTCACATATAGCGAGTCCGAAGTGCTAGTGGCACAAAAATTTGAAGAGGCTGCAAAGACATATTCTAAGAATCCTGTTGCTTTTGCATTAAGACAATCAAACATGTTATACGAATCGATAAAAGTTCAAGGCAGTACCATAGTTATGGTTCCTTCTGAATCACTAAATTCAATGGGATTTGGAAACTTGGCAACTACTATAGCATACCTAGAAGCTACAAAAAAAGCAGCACAGTCAAAAGTCTAATGCTTAATTTACGCTTTCAAGTTGAAAATTAGATGGACTCGGTTAAAGTAGTAATCATCATAGCAATTACAAGTGTGGTAGGAGGGATTGCTGTAGCGTCATTTTACGTAAGAGCCCTTGATTTAGGATCACAAGATTCTCTAATCGAACAGCTGCCGGATATTGTAAAGAATTTTACCAATTTATCAGATCGAATTCCTGCTTATGAATTACCAATAGAAAAACCAGTAACTGAAATCTTGCCTGACTTAAATGATATCGATTCCGAATTACAAATTGGCCAAACCCTCAAATCAGAATCAGCTTATCCAGGTTTGGTTGAAGGAGCTACAAGAAAATATTACGTGAAAGACTCAGATTTGGCCTTTATGGTATATTTATACAGATTCTCTTCTAGTGATTATGCAGAAAACTATTACTCCCAATTTGATTTCACAGAGGCACCAGACAGCTCATATTTCAGTAGAATGTCCTATGATGTTTCTGAGGTCGAATCAATCAATGCGGATCAATGCAACGCATCAAAAGGTAGGGTATATCATGCTGATGTGTACAACGCTACTGGCATACGCATGAGCGTGTTATGCCTCTCAAAGAATTTTTTCTTTCAGGTTGGGCCATGGGGAACTTCTAATGTTGACCCAGAGGATCATGTGATAGAGTTAGCAAAAATCATAGCTAAAAAAATCATCTCAACAACCCACGACAAATAAACAAATATCAATTGCTGATAAATTGTAGGTGAGGATCCTGTAGGACCAGCTACTGTATTGATTTATTTGCAGATCCGCTCGAATTCACAGGAAGAAGCTGACCAACTTGGGTGTATTTTTGGTTCCAGTATAAGGATTATGAAACCATTTTTCATTCCCCTTTGTAGCATAATCTCGCAGAGTTGGATTCTAGAATTGTTTTGAATCTACTTTTCCATCATTGCTTCTGGACTTGCTGCCCAACCAATCTCCACTAGTCTATCCACACTGGATGGCTTTACACAAGCTGGCATTCCGTTTGTTGCTTTAAAAACAAGCTTCAAGTCAGCATTACACTTGATATCATGTGCATCTACCCCCATTGCCATTTGTTTTCGTGGCGGATCCATGTGTTCTTTTTCCATCATGGAATCTTTTTTCATCATTTTATCTTCCATCATTTGCTCATCTTTCATGAACTCTTCGCCTACCTCAACGAATGGACAATTTACTATAACGCCTGCGACTTCGGTTTGTAGTGCACCTTCAGAACCTGCTGATGTAATTTGGCTTGTTGTTGTTAGAAATTCTGCAGAAGCAGGATCAGCCCAAGTTGCTGCCTGGATTCTCCAAAGTGGACTGTAAAATTCACCGCCTACATTGGTTGATCCAATACTTGCCTGAAATCCCATAGGTCCTGACCCCTCAATTCCGTTTGTGAATACATAAAGATCAGAAGAAGCGCCTGAAATCAGTGCAGCGCCTGTCTTTTCAACAAACAAGACACCCAACATATCAGCTACATCTTTGACAGATGCATCAGTTGCAATATAGAATATTGTAGAACCATCCGGTCCAAATCCGCGGTGAGCTACAAATGTTACTGTCATGTTTTCTGTATCAATTTCCAAGACCTGCCCACCTCCGTATGGTGTTTCATCAGTCAGTGTTGCGTCTTCACGCACCTGCAAGCTGCCACCTTCCCACTGGACAAATGGACAGTTTACAATAAATCCTGATGGTGTTACTGTAAGCTCATCATTGGTTTGAGCTTCAAGAATTTCTACTTGAGATTTGAGCTCTCGTGGTGTGACTCCGTCATTCCACTTTACAATGTTAACAGCCCACAGTGGACTGTAATTTGGATCTCCTGGTTGGGAGTCCGCCACATTTGACTGGAATCCAAGTGGACCTGGGCCTTTTATTCCGTTTTCAAATGCGTATATTTGTGCAAGGGCATCGGCTGGAGTTTTTTGCAATGCTGGAGTATAGGCAACCCTAAAACCTGAAAATTCAGTCAAATGATTTGCCAGACTCTCATCAGAAGCCTCAGTTGAGATGTAAAAAACCTCAGAGCCGCCTACATAGCCTTTTGTTAATGGTATTATTACTGGCACATTGGCATTAGTCAGCTTGTGTTCCATCATTTCCATTGCGCTAGCGTTAAGCAATGGACTTGCAATCAAAGCTGTTAATGTGAAAGCAATCAGAATCTTGATATTTTTCATGTATGAATGTTGCCTAGATTTATTACATTTAACGTTTTTTCCAAATCATGTCCAAATTTTTAATGTGTTTTTGAGTATTGATTCTATTTTGTCTGAAATTTCTGTGGCTGTATGATTATCTATATTTCGTTCACATGTGACGTAAATCATAAAACTATCAATATAGTAGACTAATTGGTGTAGTTTTTCCCTTACTGTATGCACAAGTGTGACTCTTCCTAGGGAATCATTGAATAGCTCCTGCATTAGCTTCATAACACTTAGATCAGCTGCAAACACCTCCTCTTCTTTCTGCGTTTTCAAACTCTTCTTGCCTTCCTTTAATTTACTATAGACTAAACTTCCCCTGTTGTCTACAACGCCCACATAACGTACTACAGCATCTATTGCAAGAATTTCTTCTATTATTTTTTCATAGCCGGCATCAGGGAGCTTAGTCATCAGACACGGTACCATGGTACCATTATATATACTTAGTATTTTTTGGTACCATGGTATCATTATTTATATATCAGGAACATAACCATTAAGAAATGGTGAAGGATCTTCACATCAGAGATATTGATACGAAGATTCATTCTCAACTTGGAGAAGCTGCCGAGCAACGAGGAATATCTGTAAATTCAATCGTTAAAGACGCGATCGACAGATGGCTAAAAACACAATCGCAAATTCCAAAAAAACATGATTTAGTTTTGTACGCAGATGATAATTCAATGATACACCTCTTAAAATCGATGGATCGCATAACAAAGGAAGCCAATTTGTTTAAAACATTTTGTGGACCGCCAATTTACAGGGCCGTTAAACTTTTGAAAAAATTAAACTGGTTTGATGCTACGATTCATCCCTATAATTCCCAGGCAAAAAATTTTGTACATTATTATGCCCAGATCACTGAAAAAATAATTACAGGTTCCAAGAAAAAACCCATTTGTTTGTTTGATTTTATCATAGAAGATATTTCAAAATCCTCACTCAGGGAGGCAATTAAGCTTGAAGCGATGTTCGATAAAAATCGATTACAAGGTATGACATTTTGTCCCTATCGAACAAATACTGTTATTAGCGCCGAAATTGCAGATATGATGGAACTTTTTTCGCATCATGACCGGATTTTTATCCTAAAAGAAGAAGAGGTTTACAAACTTCATGTCACCACGGAAAGTGTTCATAAATTATTTCTTAACTAAATTTGAATCAATTATAGGACATTTTAATTCTCTAATCGGAGGGGATTAGGGTACCATCATGGTCTTATTTTCGACCCATTTTGTACTTAAAAGCTACAAAATTCGACCTAAAATAAGTTCGGACCTCCTTCAACTATTGAGATCCCATAAAAATGGTTTACCTCCACTTGAAGCCAAAAACATGCTGTGTGTCGTAATCCTTTTTGTTTAGGAAGATCATTTAGAACGTATGAAAATTATCATATTTTGTCTGATTGCCATCACACTTATTTCTTCAACATCTTTTGCATCATCTGAAGCTCCTAGTGATAAAAAACAATCAGCATCACCTCAATACAAGTGTAAAGGAACAGCACTATGCATCAGTGGGAAGTTAACAAAAATAGTTGATGGAGATACGATCTATCTCAAAGATTACAAAATTCGATTGTCTTTAACTAATGCGCCTGAAAAAGGAGAAAAAGGTTTCAAAGACGCAACATATTTCACAAAGAAACTCTGTCCTATTGGTTCTATCATTACAGTTGATCAGGATGACAAACAACCTTATGACAAGTACAAACGAGTTGTAGGAAAGGTCACTTGTTCAGGCAAAGTTCTCAACTCTGAACTTTTGTACAACAATCAAGCAAGCATACTAAAACAATATTGTTCCAAAAGCGAGTTTTCAAGCGAACCGTGGGCTAAAAAATTTGGCTGTACTCAAACGGTTCAATTGAAGGAAAATAAACAACCTTCTTCTCAACCACCTACCACTGTTCCACCTACTCCACCAAAAGATTCTGATTATGATGGAATTCCTGATTCATATGATGCATGTCCATTTGATCGGGAATCAATAAACGGATACCAAGATACTGATGGATGCCCTGATACTCTACCTGTAACAGACCCGGATTCTGATGGCGATAGCATACCTAACAGCTTAGACCAGTGTGATTACGACAAAGAAACCTACAACGGATACCAAGACGGGGATGGATGCCCTGATACTCTACCTGTAACAGACCCGGATTCTGATGGCGATAGCATACCTAACAGCTTAGACCAGTGTGATTACGACAAAGAAACCTACAACGGATACCTAGACTGGGATGGATGCCCTGACGAAATTCCAAAGGAGAGTCAAACACCTACTCCACCACCTACAAATGAGAACCAATGTGACCCTTCATATCCTGATGTTTGTATACCTCCTTATCCGCCTGACTTGGATTGTGGCGAAATTTCATACAGGAACTTCAAGGTATTACCACCAGATCCACATGGGTTTGATGGAGATAACGACGGAATAGGTTGTGAAAAATAGCTCGTCATAAGATTGACACAATAAAAACTTGTTATTGAGCTATAACCAGCTGATTTTAGCTTGATCACATTTTATCCTTGAATGTCATGTCTGTTTTCTTGCGTGAAGTTTAAATCAAGATAATTAAAGCTGGCCTGATTCACATTTTATGATAAGATCGTCACCAGGAGATTCTCCCACGTTACAAGAATCGTGGTCATCCCCACCATCTATTATATCCAAACCTTCATTGCCATGAATCATATCATTTCCAAAGCCAGCTTTTATGATGTCATTTCCTATACCACCAGAAAGCGAATCCTCGTCATCATTACCAAATATTATATCCTCGCCATCTCCGCCCAAAATACAGTCATCTCCCATTCCACCTGATATAATATCATCACCAGCTAAACCAAAGATCAAATCAGCAAGGCTTGTTCCAGATAATCTATCATCAGTTGGCCCACCAATTATGGTATTATAAGATGAAACATCATTTCCACATGCCTGAACCGTAACCGTTTGTGTACTAGATATAGAATTGCCAAACTTGTCAGTTACAGTCCAAGTTATTATGGTATCACCAAGTTGAAAGGTTTCTGGTGCATCGTTTTGTATTTGTGGGGTATAATCCACAATATCAGTTGCTGTTGCGGTGCCAATATTGACCAAGTTAGCTAGCGATGTAGCATCTATTATGATATTATCTGGAAGGATTAGCTCTGGAGATGTAGTATCAATTACAGTTACCTTTTGAGTACCAGTTGCCGAGTTTCCTGATGAATCAGTCGCAGTCCATGTTACTATGGTATCTCCAAATGGGAACGTTTCCGGTGCATCACTTGTAATGGAATCTATATCAATGATGTCAGTTGCAGATGCGGTACCAATTGGTATCATATTACTTTCAGGATCAGTTGCCTCCGAAGTGACATCATCTGGTGTAATTATGTTTGGTGCTGTGGTATCTATGATAGTTACCTTTTGAGTACCAGTTACAGAATTTCCTGAAGTGTCAGTTGCAGTCCATGTAACAATTGTTTCCCCAAATGGGAACGTTTCCGGCGCATCGCTTGTAATGGAATCTATATCAATGATGTCAGTTGCAGTTGCAGTACCAAGTTTAACTGTGTTGTCTGATATGGAGACTGCTTCAGTTACAACATCTTGTGGAACAGTAAGCAAAGGTGCTGTGGTATCAATGATAGTTACCTTTTGAGTAGCACTAGCCGAGTTTCCTGAAGTGTCAGTTGCAGTCCATGTAACAATTGTTTCCCCAAATGGAAAGACTGCTGGCGCATCGCTTGTAATGGAACCTATATCAATGATGTCTGTTGCAGTTGCGGTACCAATCACAACAGGATTGATTGTAGGGTCTATTGCCTCAAAAGTTACGTCTGCAGGTGCAATTATCTCTGGTGGTGTCGTATCTATGATAGTTACCTTTTGAGTTGCGGTTGCCGAGTTTCCTGAAGTGTCTGTCGCAGTCCAAGTTACTATCGTATCACCAAATGGGAAGCTTGCAGGTGAATCATTTGTAATGGAATCTATTCCTATGATATCTGTTGTAGTTGCGATACCAATTGGTATGATATTGCTTGCAGGATCAGTTGCCTCAAAAGTGACATCAACAGGTGCAAATATGTTTGGTGCAGTTGTATCAATCACAGTTACTTTTTGAGTTGCAGTTGCCGAGTTTCCTGAAGTGTCTGTCGCAGTCCAAGTTACTATCGTATCACCAAATGGGAAGCTTGCAGGTGAATCATTTGTAATGGAATCTATTCCTATGATGTCTGTTGTAGTTGCAGTACCAATTGCTATTGTATTGCTTGTAGGATCAGTTGCCTCTGAAGTTACGTCAGCAGGTGCAACTATCTCTGGTACTGTCGTATCTATGATAGTTACCTTTTGAGTACCAGTTACAGAGTTTCCTGAAGTGTCTATCGCAGTCCATGTCACTACTGTTTCTCCAAACGGGAAGGTTGCTGGTGAATCATTTGTAATGGAATCTATATCAATGATGTCAAGTGCGCTGGCAATACCCAGCTCTACGATATTTGAGGCTGGATCAGTCGCTTCAGCAATGATATCATTTGGCACTTGAAGCTCTGGAGGAGTTGTATCTAGTATTGTTATTGTCTGGCTGGCAGAAATAGAGTTCCCAGAAGTATCCACTGCAGTCCATGTTACTGTTGTTGTACCAAATGCAAAGTTTACTGGTGCATCGTTTGTAATGGAATCTATTCCTATGATGTCTTGTGATATAGCTTCTCCTATGGATACTAGATTATTTTCAGGGCTTGATGCCTCTGCAATCACATCTGCAGGATGGATAAGAATTGGCAAAGTTGTATCAATTACAGATACCTTTTGAGTAGCGCTAGCAAAGTTTCCTGATGGATCAGTTGCAGTCCATGTTACCATGGTATCACCTAGCGGAAAAGTTGACGGTGCATCATTTGTTGTTGTGACAGATTGAATATCGCTTGCCGTTGCGTCTCCTAATGGCACAGGATTATCTGAAATCGATACTGCTTCAAAGACAACATCAGATGGAGGCGCTATTGTTGGGGCACTAGTATCAACTACACTGACGTTTTGCGTGTCTGTTGCGGTATTGCCACTAGTGTCAGTTGCAGTCCATGTAACTATCGTATCACCTAGTGGAAAAACTGGTGGTGCATCGTTTGTGATTGACAGTATCTCGCCATTGTCTGTTGCTGCAGCATCGCCTAAGATTATAACGTTGTCTGCAGAGCTTGTGGCTTCACTAGTTACATCAGCAGGTGCACTGATTACTGGCTTGGTGGTATCCTGAACAGTAACTATCTGCTTTGTAGTTGCAGAGTTTCCTGCAGCATCGGTTGCAGTCCATGTTACTATGGTATCACCCAGTGCAAAGACTAGTGGTGCGTTGTTTGTTATCGAAGTTACTCCGACGGCGTCAGTAGCAGAAGGTCTACCAAGATCTATAGTATTTCCCAAATTTGTTGCCTCTACTGTTTTGTGTTGTGGTGCAGATATTACTGGCGATGTGTTATCTGATATGGTAACACGTTGTGTATCCTGTGCGACATTTCCTGCCGCATCAGTTGCAGTCCAGGTTACCATTGTTATGCCAAGTGGAAATTTTTCTGGTGCGTTATTGGAAAGTGAGGCAATTCCGCTAGCATCTGTTGCCGTTGCCTGACCTATTGAAACTGTGCTTAGGATGCCAGTTGCTTCTGCAGTTATGTCAGATGGCGCGCTAATTATTGGATTAGTCTTATCGTTTGGCAATGGTGTCAGTGGTGTTAATGGTGTAGATGATGTCAGAGGCGTTTGTGTTTCTTGGACAGCCGCTGTAGATACATAACCAAACTTTTGGATTCTATGGTTGCTGCTGTCTGCTACAAACACATTTCCTGCAGAATCAAGCTCTACATCTTTTGGATTGTTAAAGCTGCTATCTGTCGTTCCTTGGGTTCCCCATATAGCCAAGGATTTTCCATTCCTGTCTATTTTAGAAATTCTGTTATTTCCAGTATCTGCGATATAGATATTGCCAGAAGAATCAACAGCTAGCCCTTGCGGATACCTAAGACTGCTGCCAGATGATACATCAAAAATCTTTATGAAAACTCCATCTGCTGTGAATTTTTGAATTCGGTTGTTGCCAGAGTCTGACACATAGACACTTCCCTGAGCATCTGCTGCAATTCCGCGTGGGTTAAGGAACTGTCCGTTTTCAAGTCCACTTGTTCCCCAAGATAGCAAGTATGTACCATTTGATGTGAATTTTTGTATCCTGCTGTTTCCAGTGTCAACAACATATACATCGCCAAAAGAATCAACTGCAATTCCCTGCGGCAACATGAACTGACCTGGTCCCTGACCCTTGCCTCCCCATTGTGTGATGTATTTGCCAACAGTATCAAACTTTTGAACGCGGTTCAAGTCATTATCAAGAACATAAACAGAATCTCCTCCAACTGTAATTCCAGTAGGCGCTTGGAACTGTCCGTTTCCAGAACCCTTAATTCCCCAAGTATGTAAAAAGTTTCCGTCGTTATCAAATTTCTGGATTCGCCTATTTCCATAATCTGTAACATAGACATTTCCAGCAGAGTCTACTGCTAGATCCTGTGGAAATGAAAATAGACCGGTTATCTGAAGTCCTTGTGAGCCCCACTGGGTGATATAAGACGGAGCAGTTTCGGCAACAGAATATTGTATAGTCGTACTAAACAGTAAGATAGCTACTGCCCCAAGTACTACTAGTGGGAGCCTTTTCAACTCTCATGAGTTGCGGAATACCAAAAAGATCTCTAAAGTTAGGAATTGTTTGGGTTTTTGTCAATTTAGGTCAATTTAGAAGGGCCTGTTGACCTCTCTTGTAAAGACATAGCTTGCCAAAGCTACCATTGCACCAACAAAGACCGAAATTACCACTATTTCCATGGCTATAGAAATGGTTTGTACAGTTCCAGTCATCATCTCCCTAATCAAAAGCACGGAATAAGTCACAGGGTTTAGCTTTGCTACAAAGGCTAACCAGTCTGGCAAAAGTTCAAGTGGAAATAGGGCAGGGCTTAGCATAAAGAGCGGCATGCCAAGAAAGTTGATTATTCCCCAAAACGTTTCTTGCGATTTTGCCGTAGCTGCCACTATTACAGAAATTCCAGAAAATCCAAGTGAAAATGCAATCACAATCAACATTATCGGTATGAACACCAAAGGATTGGAAAAGCTTACGCCAATTGCAAGTGCTATGCCCAAGATTAGACTTGCTTGTAGTGCAGAGATCAAAGATATTGCAAGCATCTTACCAATTGCAATTGATGATCTAGAAATTGGAGACACAAGTACCTTGTTCATAAATCCATATCTTCTATCCCACAAAGTGTTTACACCACCAAAGATGCTTGTAAAAATTGCAGTAAGAATTATCACGCCAGGAGTCATGAATTCTATGTATGACAGATCATATCCAACAGATTTTATCAACGGTTGTGTTCCTGCAAACGTGTTTCCAATTACTATTATCCAAATTGCGGGCTGGATCAATCTTATCAGCACTCCGCTTCGTGACTTGCGATATCTTTTCATTTCTCTCCAGAAAATTGAATATGTATCAGAAATAATCAAGCCCGTATCTTCCTCATTTTTTCGCGTTCTTTTTTTCTATTATAGCCACCATTTTCATCGCGCAGCTCTCTTCCAGTGTATGAAAGAAAGACATCATCAAGGGTAGGTCTTGTAAGTGAAATTGTCTCTATTTTTATTCCAAGATTAGCCGAGACCTCAAATATTTTTGGCATCACTTGATCTCCGCTTGAAGAAAAAATTGTAACTTCCTCACCATTTGCCTTTATATCCTTTACAAGGGAAATTTTTTTCAATTCAGAAAGCAGGTTTTCCAGCTTTGTGTCAGAGTTGATCTCAAATACAACAACCTCATTTCCAAGCGCGTTTTTTAGTGACTTTGGAGACCCTGTTATCTTTATTTTGCCATAGTCAATTATTGAGATATTATCGCAAAGTCTGTCAGCTTCTTCCATGTAGTGCGTGGTGAGAAATATTGACATTTCAAATTCTTTGTGTATTCTTTTGATGTATTCCCAGATCTTGTATCGCGTTTGTATGTCTAGGCCTAGGGTTGGCTCGTCTAGAAATAGAACTTTGGGTCTATGTAACAGTCCACCAGCAATGTCAAGCCTCTTTCGCATTCCACCAGAATATGTAATTACAGAATCGTTTTGTCTGTCTGAAAGTTCAACAAGTTCTAGGAGTTCATCTGCTCGCTTTTTTGCCAAATCCTTTTGAATGTGGTTTAGTTTTCCCTGAAGCACCAGGTTTTCTCTTCCTGTAAGATATTCATCTACCGTAGATTCTTGTTGTACATAACCAATTTTTTCTCTGACTTTTTTTGCTTGTGTAACAACGTCAAGGCCAGCAACATGTGCAGTACCAGATGTTGGTTTTAACAAAGTAGTTAGAATCATAATTGTCGTGCTTTTTCCAGCACCGTTTGGTCCTAGAAATCCAAAGATCTCACCATCGTTTACTTGTATAGAAACTTCATCAACTGCCTTTATTCCCGTACCATAAATTTTAGAAAGAGATTTTGTCTCTACAGCGTACAATGATGAAGAATCATTTTGCGCACTATAAATTGGTAAGCAAAAAATTTGTATGTAAAATCAATCGGATTTTTTGTACTCGTCTTTTGTCAGCCTAAGAATGACTTTTTCTCCCACTCCCCAAATTTCTGTTTTTGGGAAAATTTTGGAGTGTACAAGCCCAGAGACTTCGATTGATTCAAGCTCGTTGGTGTCTGGATTTCTATTTAGTTTTTTTATCTTGCCAATCTTATGACCGTCTATATCTACAACTGGCACGTCTTTTCGTATGGGCGGGGTACCAAGTAAAACTGACTCTTCAGTAAATTTGTCGATATAATCACGCGACAAAAAGTAGTCCCTGTGAAAACCTTCATGAACTGTAATTCCTGACACTTCCATTGTGTTTGAGTTTATGTGTAAGTGCTTTATTTTTCCATATTGAATTCCCTCTCTGTCCATTACTTTTTTGCCACGGAACTCATCCGCTGTATGTTGAGTGCTGTTTATTGCTTCAAGGTCTGTTGCCATGTCTAGGGCTCTTTCTTTTAGTTTATTGAATCAGATATCAGAGTTTTCAATCCAAGGGGTTAAATTCTTTAGAACAAGACGAGTTGCATGAAGGCTGCGAATGAAGATGTCTTCAAGGCCGTTTTAATTACAAAGGGCCACAAGACTGGCACGCCACATGGTGTAGAGCTAAGGGCTGTCTTTTATGATAACAAGATCTATTTTTCACGACGAAACCCACAAAGCGACTGGCTGAAAAATGCGATTTCTAACCCAGACGTAAAAATAGAATATAATGGTGAAACATTTTCTGGAGTTGCATCTCTTGTGACAGACGAAAATCTGGCAAGAAAAATCTCACAGCTAAAGTACGCCAATAAAAGATCTGAAGAATCAAGGGTTGTTTTACAAGTTACGTTATGTGAATAACTGTTGTAACACCGCGTCTGTCATACTCTTGACCATCATGCATCTCTGCTATTATGACCGTAAAGGAAATGATGTCGCGCTGTTTGCACTCTTGGGCGCTCATGTTTAGATGCAGATCAAGCATCTCAAACTCTTGATCCGTCATACTTGATTCATCAATTACGACTCCTTTTGCAGTTGACTTTATCAAAAAGCGCTGATCCTTTTGATGCCATCCAAGCCTTGTTTTACGACCCTCTCTACCCACAGATTTTATGTTGATATCTATGAAACCAGGTTTCGCTACTGTATAGCCAGAGCTTTTATTGACAAAGACCCCAATCTGAAATGGATAGCCAGCAGTGTTTTCTGCCATCTTTTGAATTCCATCATCCATTACTACATCTACACCCTTTATTGTGGTGGCCACTTTTGCAATCCATTCGTTTGTCCTTTCAACTATTGCAAAAATTTTATCACGTCTTCTCTTGTCTTCTTCTGGAGGAAGTTTGTAATAATCAACCCAAGCAAGGTAGTCGTTGCTGATGTCTTTGATAAACTGAATACACGTTACCTTGTAGTCTTCAACACTGCTTGCCTTTTCTGCCCCTTCGTCATACGGCATACCATCTTTGTCAATTGGTAACATGACATACAGCCAAATTCATATCTAAAAAAGGTAACCTGAATGAATATATGTTAAAAATTTGAATTTCAAACTGTGAGCTTTTCAGCATTGACAGAAGATATACAAAAGGAACTAAAATCAAACATACCACAGATCAGATTTTTGCTGACAAAGAATCCGGCAGTTGCATATACCACGGTCAATGAGATTGCAACAAAGGTGGGAAAAAAGTACAACATGGTATTATCGTTAAACTTTCCACAAAGAGACAAGATAAACGACTTTGAGTCATATGGAACCGAAAACATTAGCATGGTTATAGATAGAACCAAAAAGAGATTTCCAATTACAAGAGAGATAATAAAATCAAAGGCAAAAGAGATTTTTGGAAATGTAAAAACTGAAGACGCCTACATGTATGAAGGAAAAGAAGGAGTCAAGGTATTTTTTGATTCTGGCAGAATAGATATTCTCCCCCATTCACTTCACGTATGGTGCAAGTTTGATCAAAAGGTAAAAGCGTACTGTGACTGGCTTTTTACAAATTGCTATTATCCAAAGCCAGGAGTAGAAGGCGCAGTAAGCGAAGTAAGCTCATAGGAATATTGCATATTCCCATCTATGTCATACACTTCGGCCTTTACAGGAAGTGGAAGGTTGTCTACTATCCAGAACTTGGATTGTTTGTCACCGATATCATATGATACGACAAAAGCATTGGCAGAACCAAATCCAAACGAAGTCTTGGCATGTTCTGTAATTGCAATCTCTTGCGTCATTGCACCAATAAACATGGTTCCCCAAACAGCTCCCTTAACAAGATATCTATCTTCAAGTGAGATATCTCTTATCGAAAAAATTGTCTTATCCAAGATTGTAAAATATGGTTGTGCCTCTTCTGATACTTCACCAAAAGTGTATGCGATACTAATTGGAACTGTCTGTGTTATGTGTGTGAGAGATTGAGACTGAGTAATCTCCACAAGCATTTGTTTTTCAGGTTGAGCTGGCAAGAATTCTATTTTTGCAGAAAATTTCATTGTTTTGGTGTTGATAGTATAATCCATGATTGGGGTGTACTCGGCACCCTTTCCTATATGCCATCTACTTGCCTCACGCGGAATTATGTTTTCGTCTCCGCCTGGTAGCCCTGCAAAAAGCGGACCCCAGAGTAGACCTATTACTCCTGCACCTATCATCACAGAAAATACTGCAAGCTTTACTTTGTTAGTCATTCATTATCGGCATTGTTCCAAAAAGTCCGATATGCTTCATTTATTGTGTCGCGTCAATCTCATTATAACAAAAGCTGGAGCTACAAAATACATTCCGATATTTAGCAATATTACACCAATCCCATATCCTAACATCTCAGTCTCTGAATCAATATTGACATAATTTAGAATGGAAAGTGTTGTGATTAATGGTGTTATGCTAGTCTTGACAACTTCCCTAAATACTGGATTCTGTGTTTCCCAGTTTGCTACTGTAGGCGCAAAGGAATAGTATACAGAATTAAATGCAGTCATAAACGCGGCGCCAGATTGTGTCTGCATTACCACATTATCGCGAGTTTCTCTTAGCATCTGAACTTGAGGTGCCAATTCAGACCCAAATGCTGCAGTTGCTATTAGGCATTGTTTTGGTGTTGGTGTAGGTGTTGGAGTTGGTGTTGGGGTGGGTGTTGGAGTTGGTGTAACTGGTGGAGCCTTTCCTTCCCCAATGGCAACGTTAATTCTGAGTGTTCCACTCTTCTCAGGATCTGGATCAGAACCATCAGGACCAGTTCCATAAACAACAATAACATAGTGAGCGGTTCCTTTTGGTTCCTTGACGTCCATGAACCTCAGATCTTTTCCATCCGGTGTAAATAGATGATCCCTTCCCTGTTCATTTGAAAACGACCTAAGTGTAATGCCTTTTTCATCTACAACGAATATGTCATAGTGAACATCTGATTCAAACTGGCTTGCATCAAACCACTTGTTAAATTCAAAGTTCCATTGAATTTGGCAACCTGGCTTTGGATTTTCAGGAGAGTATCTATAATCTACAATCATTTTGCCAGTATCCAAGTTTGCCGACCTACTAACAAATGTAGTGTCCGGCGGACATTTCTCTTCGGTAGGCGTTGGTGTTGAAATACCCTCTAGAAAGTCTGGTGGGTTTGCAGTATTTCCGTATTCTAATAGTTCAAATTCATATGCAATAGGAATGCTTCCCGTCGTTACATCCACAAAGGTAAGAGCTTTTATTGGAAATGGAAAGTCATCTTTTACCCAAATCTTGTTGTCTTCTCCTTTATGCCAACCTACAACATATGTTTCAAATGTACCTGCTGGGACAGTAATTGTTTCAGTAGTACCTAGTGGCCCTACTGCCATGCCTCCAATAGATCCGATCTTACCCCAACCAGATGTTGCAGAAAAATCCTTTTGTTCACTTCGTGTTGCAAATCCTGAAAGCCATACTATCGATGATTTGTATGCAGAACGATATTCGGATAGATTGTCACTTCCACCGAGTGGTTCTGGGGCAACTCTTCCAACTATCATGTCACCTCTAACTTTTTTATCGCCATCTATGACAAGAACCTGTAACTGCCAATCACCTGTGTCAGCCTTTTTTTCAACCCAGAAATCCATTTCAAATTCTGCACATTTTTCGTAATCAAATTGGCAAAGCGTGTACCTAAAATAATCTCCTTCTTTTAGTCCTTCACCAACATACCAAGTGTTTGCTGAGAAGGCAGCATTCATTCCCAATGGACTAGCTAACAAAATTATAAAAAAAGTAAAAGCTAAATACTTTTTCAAGTAGTTTCATAGGAAAAAATCCCTTAGTTAAATCTTTCAAATAAGCAAATATAGTGGCAAAATATTATTTCGTGCATGTGCGAGTGTAGCAAAGTACACATGTATGAAGTAGAGTTCAAGCTTGATGGTATGGTTGTTGTTCCAACGCACAAAAATTGTGGAGATCGCCTAAACGAAAAACAGATAGATAAATTTCAGAAAGAATTGGTAAAATCTTGGGGTTTACAAGAAGAATAATCATAATGAGGTAGTAAAAAAGAAAAGAAAGGCACTGCTATTACTTCCTGTAGCTCTTTGTAGTATCTTTACAAACACTAGCTTTACAACTACAGGTGCCGTCGCAATAACATGCTCCTTGTTCCTCACAGTCACATAAGCTATCTGTTCCCGTAGGAGAGCCACATCCACATGATGCATCTGTCATATCTTTAGGATCTCCTACATGGTTTTAAAGTTTATCAAAAAATCATAAAATGTTGAAACGGCGTTATAGATCTTTAATTTTTTGTCATTGATAATAGTTCGTTTATGGTTTTTAAAATAGATACGGCGTCACGTTCAACTGTCAACGGATCGCTTTCTGCATCCAAAGCCACTTTGAGAACATGCATGTACTCTAAGTTGCGGTGTATCTTATCTTTGATTTTGATCATGTTGTTTCGGTTTGTATAACCAAGATAAAAATAGCAATCAGAAAGGAGTGAATTTTCTATCAGATAATCATACTTTTTTTTGATTATCTTTGAGTGACCATTTGCTTCCACCATATCAGAAAAGCCTATTGTAGATTTGAGCATTCTAGAAAGAAGCGATGTTGTAGCTCTTTCTATCCCAAGACATTGATGCACAACAGCAAAGCTTTCGTTTATTCTATTCTTTTCAAATCCACGAATAATATACAACATGTGTGTAGGACTTGGTCGTTTTGAGTTTACTAAAGAAATTGCATCTGAAAGAAAATATGCACCACATTTTAGCCACAAGGGCGCAAGCGGGTCGGAAGTTTTGACCCCTTCTCTTGCCTTTGTTGTGTAAACTCCTGCATCTACAAGACAGCTTTGGATATAGGAATTTGAGATTTTCTCGCTCTTTTCTTTTATTTGTGATAAAAACATGCGAAGCTTCCATTCGTCATCTGACAGAATTTTAGTGTCTTGTATCTGTCTCAAAATTCCAGAGTTGGTTTCAGAAAGTGATCCATGGTGTAGCTTTACGAGTTCTCCTTCAACTTCGTGCACAGATTCGTATTCTGGTTTATTGTCAAATACGGTAACATTATACTCACAGCATTCAAAGTTAATTCCGTCAGCTCGACAACCCCCAAGTCCAACTGGAAAATGTGAAAGCGAGAGTTTTTCTGGAAGAGTTTTTAGATCCACGGAATTTTTACTTTAATTTTTTGCTATAAAGTATACAAGCTGTTAAAGTTTACAATTCTATGCAATGACAAAACATTGCTTTAAATTGCGATTTCTTTATGGCTTTTAGCAAGCTCCTGTGGTGTAGTCCGGCTAAGCATACCGCCCTCTCAAGGCGGTGATCCCGGGTTCAAATCCCGGCGGGAGCACTAAATTTTTTTACAATTGAATGAGCACACAAAAATACTAGTAAAAAGAAATATGGTGTGTGGTTGGACCAAAAGATGGTGGTTTTGGCTTTGATGGTGCACCGAAATATTCTGAATTAGAAAATAAAAACGCCATCTGCGTTCAATGCCAAGCAGGGCAACATGACAAGTGTCTTGCTAAAAACAATCAACAAACATTATGTGATTGTGAACTATGCCTTCTTTCCTAGGCTTTGACTTCAGTTTCTAAAAAACTAGCGCTGTAAAATTTGTTCAGATATTCCAAGATTACATAGCCATCTGAGCTCTCACTTAACGAAATGCCACGTATAGAGAAAACGTCATTTGCGAATTTGTCTGCTAGTTCATGTGGCATAATGAGGACTGCTTTGTAGACATAGCCTTTTCCATCAGGACAAGTAATTGTTATATATTGTGCAGCTCCCGCGCCTAAACAATTTTTATAAACTGTATCAAAGTGCTTGTTGAGGTATTCTAATGTTCCATCTCTCAATACAGTTGGTTTGACTGTCTGAGCTTCACCAGTCTGACTTTCAAACAAATCAAAGTAGCCTACACTAGCAACCCCTAAAACAAAAAATCCAACAATACCAAAAACTAATAGTGAATCACGTAACGCATGATTTTTCCTATTATTACCATATACACTAGATTTATGGCCAAATTGAGGTAATATTACAACATCCATCTCCATACCGTTTCTTGATGTGATTGATTCTATGTACAGGCAACGATCATGAAACTGTTCTGCGGTCTTTGAACCACAGATCCTACAGATCCTTTGTGTTATCTTCCTGCATTCTGGGCACATAGAACATGAGATTAGTACGCCTCCACATGTTCTACAAGATTCATCTGGCATTAGAATTCGAGAATGTTAATTATAATTAAGTAGTACGAATGATTCGTACTAAAAATTTAAATTCTATAGTTGCGATGTTTACGTTTAAAATCAACTAGCAATATGTGTGATATCAATCGTTTTCTAGAGTAATTTTTCTTATGACTATTTGGTGGCCTTCATGAATGTGTGAGGAGTAGTTTGCCTTTATTATTTCAGCTATCTTTATGTCTGGAAAATATTTCTCGTTATATCTACCTAAACTCCTTTTGCAATTATGACAGTATATTTCCTTGAATGCCATGTGTATGAAAGATATTTTATAATATTTTAAGATAAAGTCAGAATTCTACTGGAGACAGTTCTGGTTGGTTCTTGTTTTCAAGAAACTTTATTCTTGAAATTTTGTAGTAAATCACTTCACCGCGCCTCTCAATTACGGCAAGAACCGGTTCTTTTCCCATAGTTGTTATTTGTTCTATCTGCTTTTGTAGTAAACCCATCTTTTCTCGTTTTCCCTCATTTAGCCCAAACACTACATACTTGGCTGCTTTTTCACCAAACTGACCCCTTTCATACACCCTAAAGTCTGAACCAAAACCAAAGCCGTCCTTTGCTATGTATCCCCTTGTTCGTAAATCACGGTAAATTAGAAATTTTGTAAGTGCATCACTATCAAATTTTATGCACTCTTGCATCATAAAATCAAAGTTAACCTGTTGCTTCCCTTTTGCTAGTTTAAGCTTGTCCGTGTACAAAAGATATAGTGATTCAAATGGTTTTAAGAAAAATTTTTTCTTAATAGTTTCGCCAAAGCCTTTTTGCTCTAGACTGTTCTGCATGTTTTTGTCTGATATCAAAGTGTGATCTTTCACTAATACTCCTTCAACTTTGAACTCAATATCAGACATGACGGTTACAAAATAGACATTAATGACAATATAATACTACGTCCCAACAGATTGTTAAGATTGCACTGTAAACAAAATATTTCACAAAAATCTCACGGTTAAAATATGGGCTTGATAAGCATTCAAAAGTGTTGTTATGCACGGCGCAAACTATCGAACTGGCAATGGTCAACCGTATACAAGAAAGCAGTACATCAAGGGTAAACCTCAGATAAAAATAGCCAAATTTGCTAGTGGCCAAAGAGCTGATTATGATTATTGTGTCCAGCTCTGCTCAAATGAGAAAGCGCAGATAAGACACATGGCAATAGAATCAGCAAGACTGGCAGCAAACAAACCAATTGAGAAAGTGGCAGGAGAAACTGGTTACTTTTCCATTCTTCGAATCTATCCACATGTTTTACTTAGAGAAAACAAGATGATTGCAACTGCTGGCGCAGATAGACTCCAAGAAGGCATGCGAGGAGCTTTTGGAAAAGCGATAAGCTTAGCTGCACGCATCAATGCTGGTCAGTGCATCATGGAAGTCTATGTTAAAAAGGAGCATCTTGAAGTTGCAAAAAAAGCTCTACATGGAGCATGCGTGAAATTGCCTGTAACCCCAACGATTAAAGTAATACCGCTAACTAAAGGCAAATTAACTTAATTTTAGTGCATCAAGAATTTCTTTTTGTCTTTTGTTTATAATAGCAAGAAATTCTAAAAATTCTTCCTTTGTAGGATTGCGCTTGAGAATTCGTCTACACTGATAGTAAAACGAATTGTAAAGTCTGCCCACAGCTATACCATAACCAAATGAATCTGAGCTAGTCCGCAATTTTTCAAGTGAGTTTATTATTTTGAAAATTTCATCAGAGTTTTCAGCAACTTCTTTGATCTTCTGGTTAATTTTTTCTACTAGTTTTGGATCCATGTTTTATCTAGCTAAATCGATATTAAAAATAGTGTTGCCAACCAGTACGCTTTAATAGACTAAAATTTTCTAAATCGTTTAAGCGGTTGTAGTACAGCTTGGTTAATATGCGGGATTGCCAATTCCGCGACCCGGGTTCAAATCCCGGCAACCGCATACACTATTTTTTCAAGCCATTTTTGATAATTTCTAGTGCATTTATTGCTCTCTCTGGCTTTGGAAGCTGGATCATAAAGACATTAGACTTGCCATATTCAGAGTGTGGAGATGAGAGTGCAAGCATCGAAGTATTTGCAAGGGCTTCAAAGAACTCAAACGATTCATTGGCATAAAGTAATACTTTTTCGCTTATTCCACCATGTGAAAAATTCAGTGAAATTTCTACAAAGACATGTCCCTGTCCATCCTGAAGTATGTTCAGGTTTGTCTCTACAGAAAGAGGCTTGCCAGCTATTGTTCTTATCAGCTCATCAAATCGTTTTTCCTCAAAAATTATACATGGTATTTTTGTTCCATTGTAGTCAAACATGGTTATTTCTTTGTGTGCCCTTGCAAGAAGTCTTTCTACTTCATCATTTGTCATGGTTCAGGTTCTTTTTTGAGGAGTATCTGATCTCCGGCCTTTATCATAAATGGCGTGATAAATGCGGTTATTATTGAAATAATTCCTATCAGTGGGAACAAGAATGAGCTTACAACGCCCATATCCACTCCCACTTTCACTATAACAATTGAAAATTCTCCTCTAGGTGAGAGTGTGAGTGAGGAACGAAGTATCATTTTCCTGCCTTGGCGGAAAATAAACCCACCAAGCATAGTACCGCCAAATTTCACTATTATTGATAAAGCTATGAACGCCAAAGCAAGGGGGATGTAATTTTGTATCTGGCTTATGTCCATAAGGGCACCAACTGAAACAAAGAAGATTGCAACAAACATGTCTTTTATTGGACTTGCCAGAATCTTTGAAACTTCAGAGGATCTTGATTCTGCTACAAGAACACCTGCCAAAAATGCACCGATTCCTACAGACAGTCCCACTAGATTTGAAAGAAGTGCATATCCAAAGCACAGACCCAACACCGAAAGCAGTAAAATTTCTCTGTGTTCTGTACTAGCCACTCGATCTACCAGTCTTGGAATTGTTCTTGCACCAATTGTTAGAGTTCCAACTATTAATGCAGCTGCAATTGCACTTATTGTTACCACTTTTTCATATGATACTGTGCCCGCAAGTGCAACTGATTGCAGAGAAGCTATAAGAATCACAGCGATAATATCTTCGACAATTAATATTCCAAGAACAAGTACCGTTGATTCTTTTTTGATCTTTCCCATGTCTTCAAGAATTTTAATTATTATGGCTGTACTGCTAATCGATAACGCAGCTGCAAAAAATAGCGAGTCCATAAAGCTAAATCCAATTGAGGTCACTATGACAAATATAACGCTAAGTGAAAGAAATAGTTCAAGTGAAGCTATGCCAACCGCAATTTTTCCTATTGATTTTATTTTAGCGATGGGAAATTCTATTCCAATTACAAATAAAAGTAAAATTACTCCAATTTCTGCAAAAACATTTAGAACACCCAGATCTGAAAGTATGCCAAATCCTTTGCTTGTTGACTGATCAATTTCTTCAGTCAAAAAGGGCACCCAAAGTGGAGAAAGTGGGCCTATCAGCATTCCTGCAAACAAATATCCGATTATAAGTGGCTGTCGTATTTTAAAAAAGGCCAACGTAACTATAGCTGCTAAAATCATGATGATGGCAAGATCACCTATGAAATCAGTTTTAGGTAGATTAAAGGGCCCAATTTGTAGAAAAAGATCTTCCATATTATCGGAGTAACCTTTTCATTTAAAAATGGTGTGCTGCAAAATTAAATTACCGTAAATCCAACATATAGAATAATGAAGGGTCTATTTTTTGCGCTTTTACTAATTCCATTTCCTGCAAGCTGCGCAATGACATATCCCAGCACTTTTTCTAATCTTTACCTAAACGATAATGACCTCGATACAAGTCATAATGGTAATCTACATTTGCTACTGCATAAATAGCGTAAATCAGTTGTCATCTCGGGATGATGATCGAGTTATCTGATTTAATGATGAGAAAAACTCTGGGGTATCTGACCAAAATGAATTCTAACGGTCATTTCACAATTACCTGATTATTAATAGTACCGTATAGTACCGTATCTTATGCTAACTTGCGAATATTGCCCCAAGCAATTTATTGAGACTGCAAACGGCTTGGTCCAAAAAACTTTCCATGAGGTTCTTCACGATCCAGAAGTAGTTAACAACTAGTGCTGGCTCTTTTTTGTACAAAATCTTTACTCAAAAACGAACTTTTTTATCGGCTAGTTTTACTCTATTGTAAAGTGGTAAAACATTCTCACCGCACTAGTGGTTCAACTAACAGACCAACAAAAAGAGATTCAAGCTCAGATGTCTTGAAAAAAATGAATTCAATATCTGATACAACAAAGCTTCTAGCGAACGAAGTGAGATCTATGTCAAAGATTTTCGCAGAAAATCAAAAGATACTGATTTCATTAAAAAACATGATAGATGCGGTTGGAACAGCTCTGGATCAGATCCAGAGGAATGCAAGACAGATAAATATTCTAGAAGAGGACACGCAAAAGCTCTTTTCAGGACTTGGTCAGGTGAGAGCGCATGAAAATTTGATCATAAAGGTTAACGAACAGACACATCGTCTTCAAGAACAAGTAAGTAAGATTCATGAAAATCAAGAATCTCTGCCTGATGTGAACAAATTAATGCAAAGCGTTGCCGATAGTTTGGACTCGATAAGAAATAACACTAAGATGATAATGCATGTTTCCGATAAAACCGAAAAAATTCGAGATGAAATTAAAAAAGTAGCCTCAAAGACAGAATCACTATCTGATTTTGGCGCTGGTTTTGATGAGGTAAAAAAGAAGATTGATGAGGTTTCTGTAAAAGCCGAAAAAATGTCACACCTAGAAGAGAGCATATCAAATCTAAAACAGGATGTGGGAACTGTTGCATCAAAAACCGATTCTCTATTCAACATGAGCACAGACATAAGGGATGTGGGAATAGAGCTAGGCTCTCTTGTCAGAAAGACTGATTCACTTGCAGCACTTGGAACAGAATTTGCTAATTTTAGGGAAAATGTTTTGGGGCGGACAAACCAAATAGATGAAAAAATGTCTGATTTGACAGAATTGTTAAACCGAGACTCTGCTTCTGTTTCAGAATTCCACAAAAAGACGCATGAAATTCACCAAGAGCTCCAAGAAATACGAGACATAACTCACAAGACTGCCCAGAACACCTCAAGGGAAGTGATAGGACTATTGCGCCTCTCCGAGTTTCAATCAAACGTTCGTATGCATTCAGAATCAAAGTATGGAACCCTTGACGATCTTGACAAGATGATTTCTCAGACAGTAGACATGATAAACCTGTTTGACAGACTTTCCATAGAATCTGAAAAGAAGATGCCACTTCCACAAGAAGTAAAGCAGTGGGGCATAAGCAAGATTTTTGATTGTGCAGACAGGTGGGAGATTAGATTTACTGATGTCTTCAGACTTTTGATAACACAGCTTGGTCGTGACTTGGTAAAAGAGTCTCTTAGGATAGAACAAGTTCGAGATCTTTTTGGAATTCGTGCAGTAGATGAAGTAAGGCAGGAACTTAATATACCTTAGACGTCGTCAGCCATTTCAAAGGATTTTAGACGTTCCTTCTTTCGTTTTAGTATAGCAAAAATTCCCATTATTACGCCAACCCATATAGCACTGAAAAGAACATTTCCGAAGCTGACATACGTGTATGGTGTTGCATCTAGCAAGTGGAGTCTGAGTTGGAAAGCCTCTTCATGTATAACAATCATTCCTGTATGAAAAGAAGAACTGTCTTGTGGAACAGTCGCAATCTTTTCTACGCTTAGAATCATTGTGTCAAGATCGTTTTGAATACGCCCAAAATTAGTTGTTTCAGTTGGAAATATCCATACTGGGTTGCCCTCTTTAGGCAACAGAGTTTTTATGGTTTTTAGATCGGTAATTATGCTCTGTGAATCTTCGCTTCTTTGTATCGCATCCAAAAGACCGCGTGACTGGTCTAGTGGATAGGCATCCTCATAATATCCATAGTATGCCATGAAAGCACCAAATCCAATAAAGCCAACTATTCCAACCATTGCAAGTTTATAATATGAGTTTGCCATTTTCTCTGCCTTTGATATGTTGTGTAACGACTGTGATTTGTTCTTTTTAAATGTTGTATGGGATATGCTAAGATATGAAATGTAGAAAAATCCTAATGTTTGAATTCCAATTAGAGGCACAAATACTGGATTGCCTGAGAAAATGGCAATAAATGTTCCCAGAATTCCATAAACGCCAAAAAATATCTCAAGCAACGTCATTTTTGTAAATGGCAAGTTGTACGCCTTGTCTCTCCAGTCATCTGTGTTTTTGACTATTCCATATTTTGGCGTGCGTAGAAATTCATTTTTCTTTCCAAGAAGGGCATCAAATACTGCTACAGTGTTGTTTACTGACATGCCTGCTGAATAAAATACGAGATAAAGGTACGCCAAAGTCTTTGACTTCCAACTGCTTGTCCACAAGTTACGTATTATCATTATGTATGCAATTGGTCCAATAGCAAGGTATGCTACTAGTGTAAGTAATGGTAACAAACTGACAACGTAAAGGTTTACCTTTGCTGCCAAAAGTATTGGTAGTATAAGAAATTGAATCAACATAAGAGGATGAACTATGTGTCGCGTAAGCTGAACAAATGCCTGAATTTTTGTGTCAAATGGAATTTTTTTTATTATAATATCGCCAAGCAGTTTAACTGCACATTGTATGGAACCTTTTGCCCATCGAAATTGCTGCCTTTTTGCAGCATTCATCTGGACAGGAAGCTCTGCGTCAACCACAATGTCAGGTAAAAAGATACATTTCCAGCCTTTCATCTGAGCCCGATAGCTTAGATCTAAATCTTCAACAAGGGTTGCAGTGTGCCATCCACCTGCGTCTTCAATGCATTCTCTTCTCCATATTCCTGCCGTGCCATTGAAATTCATGTAAAGGTGTGAGTTGCTCTTTGCCTTTTGTTCTATAAGAAAGTGGAAGTCAAGGCTTAGTGCTTGTGCTTGTGTGAGAGCAGAGTAGTTTTCATTTACATGACCCCATTTGCACTGAACAAACCCAATTTCAGACTTTGTAAAATATGGTATAGCCTTTTTCAAAAACCAAGAAGGTGGGATGAAATCGGCATCAAATATTGCTACAAAGCTTCCCTTGACAATCTTCATTGCGTGACGCAGAGCGCCCGCTTTGTATCCTATTCTTTTTTCTCGTCGTATATGTGAGATGTCAAAGCCTTTCTTTTGGTAGTCGGACACAAGATTTTCTAAAATTTCACACGTATCGTCATCAGAGTCATCTAATACTTGGATGCACATCTTGTCTTTTGGATAATCCATGGAACAGACCGCGTTAACTAATCTTGCAGCAACATACCTTTCATTGTATATTGGTAGCTGGATTGTAACAGCTGGAGTACCAACTAGTTCAGTTTTTTGAAATTTTCTTTTCTGTCTTGAAAGAAAGACTAGATAGTAAAAGTTGCAGGTGTAAAGCGTGACGAGAATTGCTATTGCGATAAATATGTTAAAGAGGAATTGCGACAGGGTGTTTAGTGCCATGCCCTACTCTCCCAAATTAAAAATCTGTATTTATAGTTGTACCTATAGTTTGTGAATTAGTGTTATGCATCTTAATAATCTGGGCAAGTCTCCTCACGGAGCTTTTTGTATTTTTTTTCCATTTCTTCTGCAAACACAAGTACTTTCTCAAAGTTGTAATCCTTTTTTGGAAAGTACCATCTTATGCCTACTTTATGCCCTATTCCATCCATGTCGTAAATCATTCCTTTTTCTGCTTCAACCTGGTATTTTTCATCAAGGGAACGCTCTTGCATAGTAAGCCCACGCTTTGTCTTATCTTCCATGATTATATCTGACTGACCGTCTCTTATGAAATAAAATATTCCCTGTTTTAGTAATGGGAGTTCTTGGCTCAATTCCTATTTTTCAACAGGATTTCCGATCATGTTGCCCCACTCTGTCCATGATCCATCATAGTTTCTGACTTGTGGATACCCTAATAGATATTTGAGAACAAACCACGAGTGAGAAGATCTTTCTCCTATCCTGCAATAACATATGACATCCTTGTCTGGAGTTACTCCTTTGGAGTCGTATATCTGTTTGAGTTCATTTACTGATTTGAAAGTACCATCTGCATCGTTTACTGCTGTAGCCCAAGGAATGTTTTTTGCGTGTGGAATGTGTCCGCCTCTCTGAGCATGCTCCATAGGATATTCTGGTGGAGCAGTTATTTCACCAGTATATTCTTTTGGTGATCGTACATCTACTAAGACAGTGTCCTGTCTGTCAAGAGTTCTTCTGACATCAAATAAATAAGCTCGTAATCCTTCGTCTGAAGGTTGTGCAACATATTTTGTCTTTGAAATTTGTGGTTCGTCTTTAGTATACTGTTTTTTTTCTAGTTCCCATTTTTTTCTACCACCATTCATGATCTTTATGTTTTTATGTCCATAGTATTTGAAGATCCAAAATACAAAAGCCGCAAACCAATTATTAAAATCCCCGTACAAAACAACTTCGTTTTCTGGTAGAATACTATTTCTTCCCATTAATTCCTCAAACTGAGTCTTATTGATAATATCTCTAGTTATTGGATCGTTGATGTCACGTTTCCACCAAATGAGACTGGCACCTTGGATATGACCTTGTTTGTATGCGTTTTCAGGATCATAATCGACTTCAACAATTTTTATTGTTTTATTTGAGATATTTTTTGAAACCCATTCTGTATCTACTAGAACGTTTGGATTTGCATAGCTCATTTTTTATCAATACTCATTACTGTGGTGGGGATTTATATCTCATCCTCATCAGATGATTTTTAAGTGAAATTACAATACTACTTTCCGCTTGGATCTTAACAGTGTTGCAGTAGTCAGTAAGTTTGGCTCAAAAGAGGCAGAGGATGCTGCAAAGAAAGTTGCAAAAAAAATACTTGCAAAAAAATCAGAAGTTTTCACTATTTCTCCCGTTGAAGTGGACGGTGCAAAAAAAGTTAGTACTGTAGAGGAATTAAGAACTACAAATTTGGATTTGACTATAACCCTTGGTGGTGATGGTACGACTTTGCGTGCATTCAGATATTTGGAAAATGAGGTTCCACTTTTGGGAATAAATGTGGGTGGAAATAGAGGCATACTTTCAGAGATAACTTTGGATCAGATCGATACTGCAATAGAACAGATACTTTCAAATAATATCTTTCTTGATCGGCGAACAAGAGTAGTTGCTTCATGTAAGGGCCAAGAGCATCCTCCTGCACTAAATGAGATCTACATAAACAGACAAAATCTTACAAAGACATCGTTATTTGAGATTAGGTTTCAAAACGATATCGTTACACAGAAAATGGATGGTGTTATAGTATCTACTCCTAGTGGTTCAACTGGACATTCTTATTCACTGGGTGGTCCAATCTTGCATGAAAGTCTTGATGTTTTGATAATCACCCCTGTTGCTCCAGTCAACAAGTTACCATCACTTGTAGTACCTGATGAAAAAATTGAGATAATCACTTCCCATGACTGTAACATAATCATGGATGCCCAAGTAATAAAACAGGCAAGCTATGATGATGTCATAACCATAAGAAAATACAAGAAACAGGCAGTCTTTGTAAGGCTCAAAAAACAAGGCTTAAGACAGATGAGCAAACTTGGTTTTTAGAGTTTTAGATGCCAGTGCCTTTTATGCTGGCATACCCTTTGCATCACAAGAAAAAAGCTATACAACTCCTGCTATTTTTGAGGAGGTAAAACATATCAAAAAAAACCACGAAGCAATTAACGCGCTTCTTGATACCAAGAGACTTGAGATAATAGATCCCGACATAAAGTATGTTGAGAAAGTCTTGTTAAAGGCAAAAAATACAGGCGATTTTCATAATCTCTCCAAAGAAGATATTTCAGTAATTGCATTATGTATGCAGCTTAAAGCAGAGTTGATCACAGATGATTTTGCTGTCTCAAACATTGCTGGACACTTGAACCTCAATGTTATACCCATCATGACAAGCGGCATAACTCGTGTAGTAGATTGGATTTATTTTTGTCCTGGATGTCAGAAGACATTTTCTCATATATCAGAATGTCCTCTTTGCGGAAACAAGCTTAGACGTAAGTTAAGCAAGAGGAAATCTTCTACCAACCCAATCCACAATTGAACCATCATACAACCTGACATTTTCATATCCGGCAATTTTTAGTTGTGTAAAGATATTTGCGCCTCTATGACCAAGAGCACAATATTTGGATCATTGATATGCTCAGAAAGCCAAGTGTGTGAGACTATCATTTAGTTGCTAGAAACATGGATAGATATTTAATTGTGTCAAATATCATGTAGTGTTTTTTGGTTTATTTTTTTGATGTACTTACTTTCTGCATCAAGCATTTTTCTTATCTTAAGAGCACGTAATTCTCCCAGTCCTTTTATTTTTGAAAGCTCTCTATAAGATGCCTTTAGTGTGTTAGTTGGAGAACCAAACTTTTCCAGCATGCGAATTGCTAATTTTTCCCCTATTCCTGGCAAACTACACAAGACTGATAGTTGTTGTTTTTGTAAGTCATCTGATTTTTTTATTTTTTTCAAAAACACTCCTTTTGTGGTAGATTGCCGTGCACACATAGACACTAAGAGTTTTGCCGAATGCGAAGCGCTTGGAGTTGGAATAATTGGAATTTTATAGTCTAAAACAACTGATGAAATAGCGCCGTAAAAAACAAGTGAATTTTCTGTGATTTCATCTATTTCATCAACGTTTCCTTCCATCAAAATGGCGGGATGTTCAAAGTGTTCTTTGAGGCGATTACACTGGTCAAAAAGTCTGCCATCAAAAACAGATGAGATAAGATCACGAACACTTTTTCTTTCCACCACAGTTTCAGGCGCTACTATATAGTCTCCTACAGGAAGATTTGCAATTTCCACCTTAATTCCCACCGCCCTTAAAAGATCTGGGATTCCACTTTTTCTCTCTCTTTCATCTATTATCATACGTAGCTCAGTCCGATTCATGATAATAGAATTGTGAGGTTTGTTAATATTTTATTTGGGAGGGTTTGTTTTTTGTGACTGGCTTGCTTCAGTTGCTCCACGCAACATCTCCTTTATCTTAGTTTCAACTTCCTTTAGATTTTCTTGGACTCTAGCTTCTTGTTTTGATAATACGGTAACTCGTGTGTTTGCAAGTTCTTTTTTTTCTCCAAGTTCTGCAATTAGGCTTTCTTTTGTAGATTTAATTAGTATTGAACCCGCGTTTTTGAACACAGCATCGTTGTCTGTGGCTTTTTTGAGTGCTTCAAGTGCCCTTTCTGTCTCAAGTTGTTCCGTTTCGAGATATTGTTTTTGTCCCATTATTGCTTGAAGACTTTGTTGCAGCTGTTGTAATCGTGCGACTTGTTCTTGTAGCCATGGAGGAATTTGCTGACCGCTTGAGGACATGCTAGATTCACAAGTGTTGCGCTTATATTTTTACCGATTCAAGAGAGTCATGACTTGCTTGTACAAGACGCAAAGTTGAATTCAGGTTTGCACGCAAGTGAGAAAGTTCTTGAGCTTCAATTAAAATTATGATTTCTTTATCAAGTAAGATTTTTGTTTTTGTTGGATTTTCAGAGTAGAATTTGTTGTCAGTTTGGAGCGATTCAAAAATTGATTTAGTTTTTTCATTGGCAGAAATTTGTATTTTTGCACTATATTTTGACATCATATGCAAGTCCAGCTATTTTGAACCCACATTTTCTACAGGTCCATATACCTACTGCTTCCCTTCCAAACCTATTAGAGCCACATTCACTGCATTTTCTCTTTGTTTTTAAAAGTCTATGAACAGCAGTGAATTTTTTGCGTGGTTTGAGTCCATACTTTTGTGCAAGTCCCTTCAGTGATGAGCTTTTACTTTTTACCATATCACATTAGATGCTCAAGTTGTTTCCTTATTTTTGTTCCCACCGAGAGTGCAATTTCAGAACATTTTACGAGCTGTTCAACTGTAAAGCCATCACTACCTCCTTTTTGCAGGGCACAAATGTTTCCATCAGAGTTTGATGTGATTGTTATTCTAGCATCCATACAGGCTTCTTCATCTGCGGTTGGGTCTACTATAATATGATCAGCTATTCGTGCCATTGTAACAGAAACAGGAATTGTTTTTACAGGCGGTTTTGATTTTTTGCCTTCTATGAGTACTGGCAGTTCCTCTTTAATTTCGTATTTTGGAACCATGCAAGAGAGAAGTGCAGCAACTGAAGCATAAGAACAAGCATCAAAGAGATTACCGGCACTATTAATCACACTACAGTCAACAAAAATTCCAATAACTGACTTGTCTTTTATCAGAACAAGTTGTTTTAGATCAAGCATCTCAGTTTCTCTTATTCCCCTATCTACCACTCTTGCTAGTTCAATAACTTCTTCATTGGGTGGACCTGGTTCAGCGCTTGGATCTGCCAAGGGCAAAATTTCTGCAGTACAAATTAGTATTCCTTTGTCACCTACATCTGGAAATGGTTTGTCAGGTTGTATCTTGACTCCTGTGACTATTTCTGTATCTCCAAGGCGTACTCTTGCAGAACCATTTGCTTTTGGAATTATTCCTGTCTCAATGGAAAGCGATCGTTGGTCATGTAGTCCTCTACCATCAAGCCTTTTGCCTTGGTTTAGAAGTTCTAAGATTCGCTCTCTTTTTAGCTGCTCTATTATGACTGAGCCGCCCATTATTGTTGACCCCCGTTTTCAAAGTATTTTTCCATTAGTGCCTTTTTCTGGATTTCATAAACTTGTTTGCATCCACCTATTGCAGTCTCAAGACAAGTTTTGTATTCGGTAGGAGTCAGGATGCCATCAAGCTGCATTAGTGTAATTTTACTAAGGTTTGGCATATATGCAACCGGCATGTCTGCCTGTCCCTCCTTATCTTCTTCATCATTTACATCTAGTACAATCTGGTTTGCCACTTTTCCTGCAGCACATGCAGCAACTAGATCTCGCATTGGTATTCCTGCATCTGCCAGAGCAACTGATGCAGCATCAAGTGCGGCACATCTAGAGCCACCATCCGCTTGAAGTACCTCAATAAAAACATCAGTTACGGTTCTTGGAAAGTCCTTTAAAATTACTGCCGGCTGCAAAGCTTCTTTGATTACTTTGGATATCTCAATTTCTCGTCTAGATGGAGCTGGGTTCTTCCTTTCTGTAACAGAAAAGGGAGACATGTGGTATCTACATCTCAAAATTCCAGTATCTTGGTCTGCCATGTGTTTTGGGTGCACATCTCTAGGCCCAAATATACCAGCAAGAATTTTATTTTTACCAAACTCGATATATGCAGACCCATCAGCGTTTTTTAAAACACCTACCTTTATGGAAACACTTCTTAATTGATCTATCTTTCTTCCGTCACATCTGATTCCATTCTCATTCATTAATTGTGTCATTATTTTCACCAAGTTCTACCCCAAGCATGGATTTGACTCTTTCAGTCAGGTTCGGCGTGTGTGCTTGGGCATCAACCATTTTCACTGCTTCTATTGCCTTTAATAATCCAACTGGATCCTCACAAGAAATAACAATCCAACCGTTTTGACCAATTGTAATCATGGCCTTTGTAGCCATCTCAATGGTTTGTATCATAGAGCCACGTTTTCCAATCAAGCGTGGAACCTTGCTTGGGGCAATTTTTATCAATTCACCAGATTCAATTTTCCCCAGATCCCTATCTTGGATTGTAAGTAGCGGATCTCGTGATCTATCAAAATTAGCAATCCTCGCCACAACCAAATCTCCTTTATCAAGACGTGCCTTCAGCTCATCCTTTGTTGGGGAATAATCTCTTCCAAATACATCCTGAGCTGGCAGAAACCCTACAAAACATGAATTAATATCAAATTCCCATGAAAGCGAAGAATGCCCTATCACTTTTCCTATAACCAAGTCATTATTTTTTGGCATGTACATCCCAGAAAGTGGGATGACTCGAACAGCGTTATCATAAATTTCAGATATGCCCACACTGGTTGAAATAATTCTGTCGCCTTCTTGATAGACATTTTGTTCTGGTCTATAGGGGCCAGTTGTTATTACATCGCCAGGAATTACGTATCGTCGTTTTATAGTTTCCATCATTTGGCTACCTCAATAGAAGCAGACCCTTTCGTTACCGATCCCAATCTATCTATCACATTGGCTCTTGCTGCAGCCGGTATATCTAGTATTACTTTGAGAGATCCATTAGCTTGCCATTCTTCTTTTTTTAAAGTGCCAGCAGATTTTAAAACTGAATATGATTGAGCAGCAAACTGAGCGGGAACTAGAATTTCAAGTAACATGTTCTCTGACTTGAGTGGAATAATAGAACGAAGTTGCTCAACTATGTCTTTAATTTGGTCATCTGTATTTTTGAAAGGATCTATTGATATTTTTGCGTCATCCATAGCCTGTTCTATTCTAAGTGGTGGGTGTGGAAGATGTGAACGAGGATCCACGTAGGTTTTTGCAATAAATTCTACAATCTGTTTTCGCTTTTCTGAAACCATTTTTCGTCTCTGATCTGTTGTTAGATTAAGATCACCTTTTTGAAGCATTATGGCTGCAATTGTGGCAGGGTCTGTAGTTTTGAATGCCTTAATTAATTTTTCAGTTGATGCTCGTGTTCCCTTGTTAGAGTCTGAATAAATCTCATCTGAAACAAGAATAGTTGATATGTCTTTTCTTTTCCCTAGTTTATACTCTAGGGCTGGATCTGGTTTAACAAGTAGTTCAAACTTTTCTCCCTCAACTGAAAATCTAATTACAGTTGATTTATCTGTCATAGCTATGATATTCAACTTTGGTATTTATCTATACATGAAAACTCGCTAGATTTTTATTTGGACTAAGAACTTTGCCCTCTAAGGTTTGGCTTCTCTAGAAATTGTTGAACAAAGTGAAAAGAGGATTGTTGTAAAATTAAAGAATGTACCCCTACAGTATGCTAATGCATTAAGAAGAGTTTGTCTTACAGGTGTGCCTGTTTTTGCAATAGATGATGTGATAATAATTGAAAACTCTTCAGTTTTGGCAGATGAGGGAATAGCACACAGACTTGCTATGACACCTCTGAAAACTGATCTAACAAGATTTGTGGAACCATCAAACTGTGACTGTCACAGTGAAGTAGGTTGCCCACATTGCCGTGTTATGCTAATGATTGATGCTGATTCTGCAGATACTACTAGAACTATCACTTCTGCCGAGCTTACTTCAGAAGATGACGTTGTAAAGCCAATTAGTGATAAGATTCCCATAGTTGAGCTTGCACCAGGTCAAAAGCTAAAGCTTGAGGCTTATGCTAGACTTGGCAGGGGCACAGAGCACGCAAAATGGAATTCAGCAAATGTTTCAGTTCTGACAGAAACTGGGAATGCAGATGATCACCTTTTGACTGTGGAGACCACTGGTGCACTCACCTCATCTCAACTATTACTTGCCGGTATCGACGAACTTGCAAAAAGATTGGATGGGTTTAAACAAGTAATTTCCTCCCTATAACGGAGGTATGTATTATATTTGGGTAAAAAATGGCATTAAACAAATGATTAATGAAGTACTGTTACAGATGGTAAAAGAACTCAAGGGGGCGTCAAAGAAAAACAAGGCTCCCATTTGGTCACGGCTTGCCGAGCTTGCATTAAAACCATCTTCTGCAAGAAGAACAGTTAATCTTGGTCAGATAGACAGATTCACCAAAGATAGTGATGTGGTTGTTGTGCCAGGCAAAGTCCTTGGAACCGGTAACATATCACATAAAATAATGCTTTGCTCATTTTCTATTTCAAATTCTGGAGCTCAGAAAGTTCTTCAGTCTGGAGGAAAAGTTCTTAGCTTTACAGAACTTATCAAGAACCATCCTACTGGAAAGGGAGTGACAATAATTGGTTAAACAACAAGTAGAAACTAAAATAAAACCTAAGCCAAGCCAAACCATAATTGTAGACGGAACAAACCTGATTGCGGGAAGACTCTGCTCTCATGTAGCAAAGCTCTTGCTTGAGGGCAACAGGGTAACCATAGTAAACTCTGAAAACATAATGATTAGCGGAAACCGGAAATCCATAATAGAATCGTATAGAAAATTTCTTGAAATTGCAAGTATAAACAATCCAAAATTTGGTCCATTTCATCCAAGGAGACCTGATACAATCATAACTAAAATGGTTAGAGGCATGCTTCCAAAAACAAAATCTTCAGGAAAAGCTGCGCTAAAACGCCTTAGAGCATATTTAGGAGTTCCAAATGAACTTAGATCTTTGACACGGACCCAGTTTGATGATGCAAAGATTAGAAAACCTTCTCCATACTATACTAGTGTTGGCGAACTTGGAAGAATGGTTGGGTGGCATGAATAATGGTAAAGATTGAAAACTATTTTGCATCAAGAAAGACTGCTAGAGCCCATGTTCATATAACAAAAGGAATTGGAAGAGTTAGAATCAATAACACCCCAATAGAAATGATTCAACAAGAAACTGCAAGGGAAGTAATGCTTGCACCACTTGAGATAGTAGGTGATTTGCGTGACAAGATCGATATTTCTGTTAGGGTAGGTGGAGGTGGTTTCATGGGTCAAGCATATGCTAGTGCTGTTGGAATCTCAAGGGCAATGACTGGTTGGACCAAATCCAAAAAGGAACCAAAGGATCATCCATTTACAAAAACAGTGCGTGAAGATCTAAAGAAGCGCCTAAACGAGTTTGACAAACACCTCTTAAGTGGGGATGACAGACGAAAAGAACCCAAGAAGTTTGGTGGGCCTGGCGCTAGAAGAAGAAAGCAGAAATCATACCGATAGAGTTTGAAAGCAGTAATCTTAGCAGGTGGGCAGGGAACAAGGGGCAAACCATTCACAGATTATTTCCCAAAGGCAATGGTTCCCATAGAAGGAAGACCACTCATAGATCATATAGTACAGTATCTCTTTTCATTTGATTTTATTGAGGAAATAATCATACTTGCAGACTTCAAGGGTCTGGGCGGTCAGATAAAAAATTACTTTGAAAATAGAGTAACAAGACATAAAAAAAGACTTGTCTTCATTCAAGATTCTAACAGCGGAACGGGGGGTGATCTTGTACACATTAATAACTGGCTAAAAAATTCGGAGTTTCTTTTGTGGTTTGTGGATAATTTGATAGCCATTGATCTTACAAAGATGTACAAATTCTATAAAGAGAAAAAGAATCTTGCATGCATTGCGACAAGAAAATATAGAAAGGAAGAGACTGGCTATGCCGTAGTAAAAGATGGACTAGTTATAGAGTTTAAAGAAAAACCTCTGATCAAAATACAAATGGCAGAATGTCTTGGTGTGTACATACTTAATACAAAGATTGTAAAAACAATCAAATCTAAAAAAGAAAAAAAGAAACATGTCAACTTATCATTTGATGTTTTGCAAGAACTTTCAACGGAAAAGATGATAAGTGCCTTTGATATTGGTAAAACTCCATGGATTGATATTGATTCACCAATAAAAATAGAACGAAATCACACGTTGGTAAAAGAAATAATTAAAAAAATGAAACCCTAAAGATTAGATCTGATATAATCTATAGAACGTACTGGGGAAGGGTCAGTCTTATGGAGAACAGCTCGGTATATTGTAACGTAATCAAGCACGTATATTAGATTGATTAGTTTTGATAGTATACTTCCATCAACTGAACTTATTTCTCTAAAATCTATACGATGTAGCTTGAAGTATTTCTTTAAAATCTTCCACAATTCTTTGGTTTTGATGTAATCATCTTTACCTTGAATCAAAATTGGCTGTACATTAGAGGGCTTTTCCCATGAGACTATGCCATTATGACACATCTCTATAACATCTTCTGCTATAGCGTGTAGCTTACAGTTTTCTTGTAATGAGTTTTTGAATCTGATTGCTGCTGCGTGAAGACCATGCGGATAATAAATGATTGGGATTTTAGTAATCCAAGATGCAAGTAAAAGTGCAGGGTTTGCGGTAGAAAGATTACTAGAGTTTATCTGCTTTCCTGTTTTGTGTAACGTACTGATGGACTCTTTAATATCAGCTTCTTTTATTTCAAAAAGAGGACCCAATACAGCAAGCATTGAATAAACAGCGACTGGTAACGATGTCCGTGGTGAGTGAATTTGTTCTATTTTTTGGTGCATCATATTGTTTTTGGTACAGTAATCTTGCATCTTACCGCCCGAAGAAAAAGATATTACCTTACAACCAAGCTTGGATGCTTTTTCTAAAACCGTCAGTGTTTCGATTGTAGATCCTGAAATGCTTGTTGTAACTACTAGTGTGTTTTTATCAACAGTTTTTGGAAGCAAGTATCCTTTAATGACACGTATGTGTAGGTTTGATTTTGAAAGAACAGAGGATATAAATTCGTTAATGGCTCCTGAACCACCCATGCCTGCAAAAACGACATGATCTATATTTTTAAAATCAATGTGGTTTTTTGTATCGATATAAGTTTCAGAAGAAATTTCTGGCCACATATCATAAATTTTGTACATCCCTTGAGGATCGTATTTGTCTAAGGTCTTTATGGTTAACAATTCTATGATTGAAGGTTTATTTGTATAATATAACGGTTCTATACGGTTTGAGATTTTTTTTCATATTGAGAGATTTTATCCTCATATTGTAATGTAATAGTTATATCATCAAGTCCCTCAAGTAGGGTTTTTTTTCTGTGATTTTCTATCTCAAATGTTATCGTCATATCATTAGTCTTAATCGTTTGCTTTTCTAAGTCGACTTCTATTTCAGATGGATTGTTGAATAACATATCTAGTGTTTTATTATCAATCTTTATTGGCAGTATTCCGTTTTTGAAGCAGTTATTGTAAAAAATATCTGCAAAAGACGGCGCTATAATAACTGTAAATCCATAATCAAGCAAAGCCCAAGTAGCATGTTCCCTACTTGATCCACACCCAAAGTTATCTAGAGTCAAGAGTATTCTAGAACCTCTATACTTTGGGTTGTTTAAAACAAAATCTGCTCTTGGTTTTCCATCCTTTTCAAATCTCCAGTCGTAAAAAAGATACTGGCCAAAACCCGTCTTTTGAACTAGTTTCAAGAATTGTTTTGGAATTATTTGATCAGTGTCTACATTTACCTTATCAAATGGTATAGCAATACTCTTTATTGTTTTAAACTTCTCCATATCAATTCAAATCCAATTCTCTTACATCTACAAAACGTCCTGAAATTGCAGCAGCTGCAGCCATTACAGGACTAACAAGATGGGTTCGTCCACCTGCGCCCTGCCTTCCTTCAAAGTTTCTGTTAGATGTACTTGCGCATCTTTCGCCAGCCGCTAAAATATCTGGATTCATTCCCAAGCACATACTGCATCCTGATTCACGCCACTCAAAGTTTGCATCCTTGAAAATTTTATCTAATCCTAATTCTTCAGCTTGTTTTTTTACAAGTTGGGAACCTGGAACAACCATTGCTCGTACTTTTGGTGAGACTTTTTTTTCTTTTATTACTCTTGATGCCTCAATCAGATCTTCTAATCTTGAATTTGTACAGGAACCTATGAAAACGCGGTCAAGTGAAATATCGGTAATACGTGTACCAGGTCTGAGATCCATGTATTGCAGAGCCTTGATGGCGGCCTTTTCCTCATCTGGGTTTCCTTTTGCATATTCTTCTGGGAATGGTATAGCGTCTGTTACACCAATTGTCATTGCTGGATTTGTTCCCCAACTTACCTGTGGTGCTATCTTATCAGCATGTAAGGTAATGCTTTTGTCAAAATGTGCTCCTGCATCACTTTTCAGATTTTTTTGCCAATAATCAACGCACTCATCATAATTTTTTGGAACGTACCGCCTTCCTTTTAGATACTGAAAGGTTTTTCCATCTGGAGCTATAAGTCCTGCCCTAGCACCACCTTCAATGGACATATTACATATGGTCATTCTCTGTTCCATCGTAAGATCAGTGATAGCTTGCCCACGATACTCAATTACTGTCCCAGATCCTCCAGCCGTGCCTATCTGTCTGATTATAGAAAGTATGATGTCTTTTGCAGTAATTGCATGAACATTTTTTCTTTTTCCTTCTACTCTTATTTCGAAAGTTTTGGGCCTATCCACCCAAATACACTGTGTTGCCAGAACATGTTCAACATCACTTGTACCTATTCCAAAAGCTAGTGCCCCAAAGGCGCCGTGAGTTGATGTATGACTATCTCCACAAACAATAGTAGTTCCAGGAAGTGTTATTCCCAACTCAGGACCTATTACGTGCACTATTCCTTGATTTGAACTATGAATACCAAATAGCTGAATGCCAAAGTTTTTGCAGTTTGTTTCCAATACTTGAATCTGTTTTGCTGAAATTTGATCAATGATTGGCAAAGATCTATCACTTGTTGGTACATTGTGATCCACTGTTGCAAATGTAAGATCTGGTCTTCTTACCTTTCTTTTGTTCATCCGTAATCCATCAAATGCTTGTGGAGAGGTAACTTCGTGGACAAGATGTCTATCTACATAAAGTAGAGAAGGGCCATCTTTTTGTTCTACTACAACATGCGAATCCCAGATCTTCTCAAAGAGTGTTTTTGGCATCTATAGAGTCTTGATAGATGCAAGATATAATAGTATAAAGAAAAGATTTGAGCTGTATTAGTTATGGACTAAATGCCTATGGCTTGTAATTAAAAAGACCACCAGCTGCAATTATTTTTCCAATTAATTCTGGAAAAGGTTTCATGGAATAAATCTGATTTTTTGTGAGGTTTTTTATCTCATTTTTTTCAGTCACAATTTCTAGTGTATCTTTATCAGAGATGGATTTGTATGCATTCTCGTCTATTTCTATTGGTAACAAAAACGCTCCGTCAACTGCATTTCGGTAAAATATTCTAGCAAACGACAAAGCCAATACAGCTTTTATTCCTGAATATGCAAGTGCTATAGGAGCGTGTTCTCTTGATGAACCGCAACCAAAGTTTCGACCTGCCACTATGAAATCCCCATTCTTTACTTTTGAGTGAAAGTCTTTGTCAAGACCCTCCATGGCATGTTTTGCGAGCTCATTGTAATCATGAATTTTGAGATATGGTCCTGGGAGGATTACATCTGTGTCTATGTTATCCTTCTCATATTTTATTACAGAGCCCTTCATTTAAGATCCCTTGGATCGGTTATTTTTCCCGTTACTGCTGAAGCTGCTACAACAAGTGGTGAGGCCAGATATGTTTGTGATTCTACATGCCCCATTCGACCTGGAAAGTTTCTGTTCGTAGTGCTGATGCATATTTCACCTTTTGCAAGTACTCCCATGTGTGCACCACAACAAGCTCCACATGTAGGTGGTCCCACAACAACTCCTGCATCCATGAAAATTTTAATCAGTCCCTCATCCATTGCCTTTTTGAATATAGATATTGCAGCAGGTAAAATTTCAGTTCTGATTTTTACCTTTCTACCTTTAAGGATCTTTGCTACTGCTTGTAAATCTTCAAGCTTTGCACCTGTACAAGAACCAATATACGCCTTGTCTAATGATATTGTGGACAAGTCACGTGCCGCTTCTATATTTTCAGGGGAATATGGTTTTGCAACAATGGGTTCTAGTTCAGATGCTTCGTACTCGAATACTTTATCGTATTGTGCATCTGTGTCTCCATGGACTTCATTATAGCTTGTTTTACCTCTTGTCACCAGATAGTCTCTTATTTTTTGGTCTGGCTCTATAATTCCACTCTTTGCTCCTGCCTCCGTTGTCATATTTGTTAAAGTAAGACGTTCCTCAACTGACATTTCTGAAATTCCACTACCGCCAAACTGCATTGTCTTGTAAGCTGCGCCATCAGTGCCTATATCACCAATTATTTTTAAGATGTAGTCCTTTGCCATCACATGAGTTGGCAACTTGCCATTTAGTTTAAAATAAATTGTTTCTGGAACTTTGAACCAGATCTTTCCGTGTAAAAGAACGTAAGCCATATCAGTATGACCAAGACCAGCTGCAAAAGCTCCAAGCGCACCTGTAGTGTTTGTGTGCGAGTCACCTCCAACATAAACTTCACCGGGTAGAACCATTGCTTCTTCATGTGATAAAGTGTGACATATTCCATACTGACCCATACCATACTTGAAGTGTTTTTCAATTCCAAATTGTTTTGTGAAATCTGAAAGCATTATTATATTCTCAGCTGAGATCTTGTCTGCAGGAGGAACAAAGTGATCCTCTGCAACCCACACCTTTGATGGATCCCAGAGTCGTTCTATCTTCATGCCTTGCTTCTTTAGTTTTTCAAATACAGCTATAACTCCTGGTCCTGATACATCGTGGATCATTGCTTTATCTACATTAACAAAGACGACATCATCTGGAGCTACTTTTGTCTTTCCTGATGCCCTTGCAATGATCTTTTCTGTTATGTTTATTCCCATTTGATAGCAAACGGTTCTTTTTGAAATTAAAAGGTTTGCAGAAGCCTAAAAAGTAAAGAGAGTCCAATCTTTTTCATGTCTGTTTTGGTATATCCGATAAAATCTGAGCTAAAAACACAAGAGTTTGATCTCTTTGAGACGCTAGTCGAGTCCCTTCAAAGATCCCAGACCATACTTGAAACCGGTGACGTTCTTGTCATTTCAAGCAAATATGTTGCTAATTCACAAGGAAGATTGATTGAGTATGAATATGTGGTTCCATCTGTTAAGTCTAAATCTCTTGCCACAAAATTTCACCTCAGTCCAAAGATTGCAGAAGTTATTCTAAGGGAATCGGATGTTATTTTTGGTGGAGTTCCAGGATTTGTGATCACATCAGCAGACAAGATTCTAGCTCCAAATGCAGGAATAGATAAATCAAATGCACAAAAGGGCAAGCTGATTCTTTACCCTATGGGTGTCTACAACATTGCAGAACAACTTAGACGGAAGTTTTTCTTGAAATTTGCTATACACGTTGGAATAATAATCATAGATAGCAGGTTGATGCCAGCAAGGGTTGGAACAACTGGTGTTGCTCTTGCATGTGCTGGAATTGAGCCGCTGTCTGACATAAGGGGTCAAAAGGACTTGTATGGAAATCCACTCAGGGTGACTTTTCAGGCGGTAGCGGACAACCTTGCATCTATAGCAAACCTCAAGATGGGAGAGGGTTCAGACAGTATGCCTTTTGCAGTAATAAAAAATGCCGAAGTAAGGCTTACTGATAGAAAAATAAACCATGATGAGATGGCCATTTCTCACGATCAGTGTGTTTACGTTCGTGGACTTAAAACAACTATCTAAAACACCTATGGGTTTTAATATAGCTAAATTAGACCGCAAGCTATGGTAGAGTTTCTAACTAGGTATCCCAAAACCATCTCCTTTTTTGATGGAATGAGGGGAAAGATCAGTGTTGATAAAAATGGTGTAGAGCAGCTTACTATTGTTGTCAGAAAAAACGTCGACGAACTATTAAGAATATTTTCAAAAGAGGGCTTTACCCGTGTCAAGTTTGAACACAAGCAACCTTTGCAGATAGGAAATGGTCTATCTTTGAAACTAAAAAAACCGTGGGAGCTACACGTAAGACTCCTTGAAATGAAAAAAGAACTTGTTGCAATACAAGCAGAAGTTGAGGTTTCACGGGACTACTTACAGCATCTTTTCTGTCAAAGAACTCCGGTTTTTTACGAAGTGGTTTCACTCCTAAAAAAGCATCAAGTAGAATACAAGATTTGGAATCAAAGAATAAAACAATATGTCCATGCTGTCTTTGATAACTATAAAGTACAACTTGCAACTCCTAAGATGCCAGTTTTTGCATGGAAGCCAATGTTATTTGTAATTGGAACTATTGGGTCACTTTATCTTTGGAAATATCTACAAACAATTTAGTTTCAGATTTAATTAACTAACTGAACAAGTTGTAAGTACTGTAATAATACAGAATCCTGTATAACTAGTTGGCAAGACATATCCCAGTAGCGAGTTTTCCGCCCTTTGCTCATGAAGTAGGAGGGAATCTCCACTGGTGGTATGGGATCGATTTTTATTCGATCTCTTCCTTACATGAGCAAAAGTTGTTCATTATAAAGAAGGTGTGGGACTCCCTCCGCTTTTGCATATACAGATATTGAACATGTAAAGTTTTTCTTGCGTACTAACATTTACCTCCGTTTATGATGACATTAAGAGGAACTTAGAAGCTTTAATTAGATTTTTTAGTTACCAAAAACTATGAGTCAAGATCCACTTATAGCATCCTTGAAGTATTATGGAGTTTCTCCATGGGAGATCGAAGTTCTTTATGGATTACTCAATGGCATGTTCAAGGTTGAACAAGAGCCAGATGCTAAGCAAGACGAAGATTTTGCTACTATGGTTGATGTTTCTTTTCCACTGGAGTTTAGTGATGCCTTTTTCAAGTGGTTTGGACAGATAAGATGGGACAAAGTCAAAGCAATACTAAAGGAGATGAAACGTAGGAGGGGTTCTGGTAAAACTATGAAGGTCCACATGCGTTTTGCTGGAAAACCAAACATCAAGTTTGTTGTGGATCTTGACGATCATCGTTGGTTTAACATGGCTATAGAAAAAATTGATTTTATCTTGGAGTTATTACAGTATCAGTTAGACCCACAAAAAATACCACAAAACATTACTGATGCAGTATACGAGTTTGAGCAAGAAACAGGTAGATGGCGGTTGCGTACAGCGTTTTCTTATGATACAAGATATGTTTTTTCAAAAAACGAGTGGAAACTTGTCACTTGATCTCCTTTCCTAATGGTTCTAAAAGTGAATGTAGCTCTTTGTATTTTTTTTCTATAAAATCAAGTGCCTCCTCAAGTTTTTTTGATTTACCGTACTTGAATCTGATAAGTTCTCGGTGACGCCAAAAGTTCTTACCATCTCCAACCGAAATAGTGCTAAAATAATCTGGACCTTTTATGCTATCTGGAATCTTCATGCTGTATGGAAAAAGAAATTCTGCCATAAACCATTCGTCACCATCAGGATAATCGCTTCCTGTGTCTAGATCAAAAAAGAGATGTAAGAGGTTAGATTGCATAAGACCATCGTCTTGTATTGAAGGATGTTTTATGTTGGATTTTTTAAAATCAAGATTCAGAAGACGAGGTTCAAAGTAACCCTTGATTATGGATTTGCGAAATATCTTGTTTACTTCAGATAGATTCAACAGTAAAATACTCTCTGCCCAACCTGCTAATAACTCATTTTATGATGTTGATTTGAGTAGCATTTCTAGTCCTTCCTTTAGTTGTATTTTTGGAGAATATCCAAGATCTCTTTGTGCTAACCATATTGAGGTCTGGCTATGTTGTATGTCGCCTTTTTTTGGTTGCTTATGTTCTATAGAAAGTGGTTTACCAGAAATTGATATCATTAGCTTTGCAAGATCTTCGATGGTTGTATACTTGCCATTAGCAATGTTGTAGACGTTTCCTTTCTTGCCTTCAATTTTTGTAATAGCATTTTGAATTGATTGCACTACATCGTATACTGACACAAAATCTCTCGTGTTTGAACCGTCGCCAAAGATTACAAGCGGTTTGTTATCTACGATTTTTTCCATAAATTTTGTGATTACACCTGCATATGGACCTGATTGACCCTTTCCATAGACATTAAAAAATCTAAGCGTTATGCAGTTCAAATCATATGAATTTGAAAATGCTTGCATGTAATGCTCTATGGCAAGCTTACTTGCACCATAAGGAGAGATTGGAATGGTTTGAGAGTTTTCAGAAAGCGGTAGATCTTTTGGATTTCCAAATACAGCTGCAGAAGAAGCAGCTACGACATTGCGTACCTTTTGTGCAACACATGAACGAAGCAGGTTTACAGTTCCTGTCACATTTACATGATGTGTGTGTTCTGGAGATTTGATTGATTCTTGAACATCGATTTCAGCAGCCAGATGTACAACCAAATCAAAACCAGCAATAGCATTTGAAAGCGTTTGATGGTCTGTTACATCGCCTTTTACAAACGATGCTCCATTTTTTAATAAATGTGATATTTTGTTTTCAGAACTGTTTTTTAGATTATCATATATTGTTACTTTGTTACCAGCTTTCAAGAGTGAGTCTACTAGATGATTCCCAATAAAACCGGCACCGCCAGTAACAAAAATTTTCATGTCTTTTGAACTACAGTATGTGGTAAATAATTATCTTTCAGACCTCAAGGGAGTCTAGGATCTTTGAGATATCAGTTATCGGCTTTCCGCCAGACGAAATTGGTTGGCCTGCAGGAGGGTTTTCAAGATAATTTGGAATTCTATCTGCAATTCTTTGTTCATAAGGAGCAATAAGCTCATTTTGATAGAATATGCCGGTCGGAATCTTGGCATCCCATTCGTTTGCTTTTATAAGTGCCTGTGTTAGCTTTTCGTTAACCTCTTCTTCTGAACCATAATTTACTACTGGGTCATACCCAGTATCTTCTAGTTTGTAGATTCGTGGCTGCGATTTTCTTGTAGTTTGATCAATGTTACCCAAACCAGCAAACCAGTCTCTGGTGTTAATGTCATTATATGCTGGACAGGGTTGAAGAACATCTAGAAAAGCAAGACCTTTGTGTTTAACTGCAGCAATAATCAAATCCTTGAGCTGTCTTACATCGTAAGAATATCCTCTTCCGACAAATGTAAAGCCACTAGCAATTGCCAAGCCGATTGGGTTTACAGATTGGTTTACATTGGGTTGTGGCAATGATTTTGTTTTTAGTCCCAGTTGAAGGGTAGGGGATGCTTGTCCTTTTGTGAGTCCATATACCGCATTGTTGAATATTATGTATGTCATATCCACATTTCTCCTACCTGCGGCAACAAAATGACCAGCGCCTATTCCCAAACCGTCACCATCTCCCCCTGCAACTACAATTGTCATTTCAGGATTTGCAAGCTTGGCTCCTTGTGCAAAGGTAAGAACGCGCCCGTGCAGAGTGTGTATTCCAAATACGTTGATAAAATGTGATGTTTTACCTGAGCAACCTATTCCAGAAAAGATTGCAGCCTTATGTCTTGGAATCTTCATCTCTGTTAGTGCCATCTGTATTGCGCTTACGATACCAAAGTCCCCACAACCTGGACACCAGTCATTGTGAACTTCGGTTTTGTAATCAGATAATTTAGGCTCCAAATGTCAGCACCTGTCTTTTTTCTGCCTTGTTTTCTAGAATTTTTTTAAGCGAATCATAAATTTCTGTGCATGTCATAGGCCTGCCCGTATATTTCAAAATGTAATAGTCTACTTTCTTGTCCAAATGTTCATTTAATAAAGAACCAAGCTGGGCTGATTGGTTTGCTTCTATGTCTATGATTGTTTTAACTCCTTTAAGCAAGGACTTTACATGATCTGTTGGAAAAGGTTGTAGAAGCTTTATTTGAATAAACCCTACTTCAAGCCCTTTTTTTTTTAACATCTCAAGAGCATCTAGAATTGGACCTTTGTTTGAACCCCAGCTAACTACACAAAACTCTGATACTCCATAGCTTACTACTTGGTCTTCTTTTGGTATTGTTTTTAGAACCAAATTAAGCTTTGAGGCCCGTTTGTCCATCTTTTGAACTCGATTTACTGGATCTTCTGAGATGTGACCTCTCTCGTCACTTTCATCACCAGTATTCCAAAATATACCGTTTTCAAGTCCCAGCCTAGAACGCGGGGATATTCCGTCTTCTGTGGAGGCAAATCTTTTGTAATCATCACCTTCTATTTTTTCAAGCAGCTTACCTCTATCAATTGTTATTAGGTTAGGATCGAATCTCTTGCATGTTGCTACCGTACTTGCAATGAACTTGTCCATCATATGTATTACGGGCATCTGGAAAATTTCTGCAAAATTGAAACATTTGCCAGTATCATAGAAACTTTCTTCAATGTCACCTGATGCATACACAATCCTTGGAAAGTCGCCATGTCCTGCATGTATCGCAAACATCAAGTCATCCTGACCATGTCTTGTTGGAAGACCTGTTGATGGTCCACTTCTTTGGTATAACGTAACCACAATTGGCACTTCATTTATTCCCGCCCAACCAAGAGATTCTGCCATAAGAGAAAATCCTGGTCCTGATGTGCTTGTTGCAGATCTTGCACCTGTCAGAGATGCACCAATCACCATACCAATTGCAGAAATTTCATCTTCAGTTTGTACTACTATAGTAGATCCTGGCCTGTTGTTTGTTACTTCAAAGACCTCGTTTGACTCCAAAAATACACTCTCATCAGAAGCGGGTGTAATAGGATAGTATGATTGAAATCTGCACCCGCAAGCTATTTTACCAATACCTGTAGCTTGATATCCTTGAACCAGAATTGTGTTTGGTTCCTTTGTAATGACTGGAAGCGTGTACTTGAACTTGGGAAACTTTACCGTTGCAAAGTTGTATGAATGGTTTGCTGCCTGTTTATTCACCTCAGCTATCTGTGGCTTGGTAGAAAATACTGACTCGACTGATTTTAAAAGGGTTGCAGGTGGAAGGCCCAAAAGTCCTAGTGAGACAGAAACTGCTATCACATTTAGCATTCTGAACATAGTTTTAATCTTTGGGTTCTGTGTCTCTTCTGATAAATTTGCCAGAATGCCCTTAAACGAAACAGCGTAAAGCTGAACTCCTTTATCTTTGCACAAATCTATCATTCCTTGTACTGTAAGTTCTTTATTTTTAGAAAAAAGAAGATTTGTTAATCTAGACTTGTATTTTTCATCTAATGTAGAGACTTCATCAGCTTTTATTTGCACCAGTTCAGAATCGTATACTATAGCTCCATCAGGATACACATCATCTGCATGTCTAAATAGTGTTTCAGCATCAAAAGCCACAAGCATTGTTATATTGTTGATGTTTGAACGGATCTTTTTGTCAGACACGCGAACTGCAAAGTAGCTGTGCTCTCCTTTGATGTTAGAGTAAAATTCTCGTTTTCCAAATATTTTCAAACCCATACCAGCACAAGCACCGGCAAAAATGTTGGCTGCAGTTTCCACACCACTTCCTTGCGGACCGCCGATAACCCACGTTATGTCTGTTGACTGCACAAATGATTTGAGTTTTGATTAAATATTAACAATGCGATATATGACTAACCGCCAGTAGCAGCATCAAAAAGAGCGCATTCACACTTATCACGTTCCCCACAAAATGGGCAAACGCAGACACACTTCTCTAAAGGATTTCCACATTTTATACACAGAGCAAACTCTTCTTCGTGCTTCAAGTGCACAGTATTAGAACAAAATGTTATAAATGCTTTTTAGAAAGAAATTATCGCATCAAACTTAAAACTTGTTTATTCCACAGAAATGTGAAGTTGAAGATTTTACTCACAAGAAAACTACATGATTTTGCAATTAAAGAGCTCAAAAAAAGATACTATGTAGAGATCAACCGTAGCAAGATTCCCATGCCAAAAAATGAACTTATTTCAAAAATTAAGGACAAGGACGGTCTTGTCTGCTTTCCTTATGATACCGTAGATCGTGAAGTAATTGATGCAGCAACGAACCTCAAAGCTATTAGTACTTTTAGTGTAGGATATGACCAGATAGACATCAAATATGCTATCAAAAAGGGAATTATTGTAAGCTACACCCCAGAGATTTTGACAAGAGCAACAGCTGATCTTACCATGGCACTAATGCTTGCTCTTCTAAGAAGAGTGGTGGAAGGAGATAGAACCATTCGCAATAACAAGTGGAAGGTAATTTTTGGGGCTTATGATTTTCTTGGAACTGATCTTTATGGTAAGACCCTTGGAATCTTTGGCATGGGCAGGATAGGAAAAGCAGTTGCAAAAAGGGCTAGTGGTTTTGAGATGAATGTCTTGTATCACAACAGAAACAAATTGCCAAATGCAAAAGAAAAGAGCCTTGGAGTAAAATATGTTAGTCTAGATTGTCTATTCATGACTAGCGATATTGTAAGCATACATGCGCCATATACGAAGGAAACACATCGTCTTGTAAATTTAAAATTGTTAAAAAAAATGAAGCGAACAGCATTTTTGATCAACACTGCACGTGGTAAAATTGTAAATGAAAAAGATCTTGTATTTGCTCTAAAGAAAAAGATTATTGCAGGAGCTGCACTTGATGTTTATCAAAATGAGCCGATCAACAAAACTCATCCACTTGCAAAGATGGAAAACGTAGTAGTTACACCACACATAGGCAGTTCTACTAATGAGACAAGAAGAGAAATGTCGAAAATAACTGTTCAAAATCTTATACTCTCACTTTCTGGAAAAAGGCCAATTTAT
>Ga0209431_10000124_pt1 | contig 55943 bp, 51 predicted proteins | sample RifCSP13_3_FD_184021 | JGI IMG/M metagenome (GOLD analysis project Ga0209431, IMG submission 184021) | Soil microbial communities from Rifle, Colorado - Rifle CSP2_sed 13_3 (SPAdes) (version 2) | ecosystem: Environmental > Terrestrial > Deep subsurface > Rock core/Sediment | place: Rifle... | reverse complement strand
GCAGCCGATAGAAGGCCTGGCGGTTGGTCCCCAACCGATACCACTGCCGCTGGCGGAGGTTCTCACATGGCAGAAGTTATGGGGCACACAGGCAGAGCTGTTCGATATGGTAGGTGGGGCGGGGACTGCCTGGACTCAGGCCGAGAAAGCTGCGTCACTTGCACGTGGGGGAAGGATGCTGACTCAGGATGAGCCGGGGCCGCAAAACATCTATCGCGTGGCCCTTCACCAAGGCAATGGATTTATGATAAATGTCCCGCTGCGCTGCAGAAGATGATAATTCTTCACCCATGTTGAGAGTATCTAGCCCACCGGGCCCGAAAGAACACGCTTTGCTCGGTCACCTTCCGGACTACGGTAAAGATCCTCTCGCCTTTCTTACCACGTGTGCACGTGAATACGGCGACGTCGTTCAACTGCGGTTCCCTTTCCGTACCCGGGTCTACCTGCTCAATCATCCCACGCACATAGAACAGGTTCTAGGGGCCAATAGTGGCCAATTTGTCCGGCACAAGGGTATGCGCTTGCGTCCCACACAACGTCTTCTAGCTAGGGTCAATGTCACTTATCATCCGGCCAATAACCAATTTGAAGAGTTCGATGCCGATCGTCAGGCTTTTGGCGGGCTAACTGTACAGGAGATGCTGGGCGACTGGAGTAAGTACGATTCCCGGCTGCTTGGCGAGAAAGACGTTGAAGGCGTCAAGACGTATGAGATTGAAAACACTTTGAAAGCGAATGAATCTTCAACCATCAAAAGGTTTGTCGTGCTAATTCGCGCTGACAATATGCTGCCCTCAGAGGCACATGTCTTTAATGCACAAGGCTCGGAGATTCGCACCTACCGCATAAAGGAATATAGGACTATCGAAGGGCATCCAACATTCTGGCGGATCGAAATCGAAAACCCCGTGCGCCACACCAAGATTAACCTGGAAGTGTCAATGAGAGTTTCAACGAGCGATTCGACGACAAGCTATTTACTCGTGAGAACATGAAACAACTAGCAACTGCTTGATCCTCGGCGTTGTATCCGAAGGCTTTTTTATTGCGCTTCGTGATCGCTTTTCCCTCGTTCACCAATTTTTCACGAGAGTTCGCGGGTTCGGCAACTATTCGCCAAACTCGAACAAAGATGCAGCATGAACTCGGCCCGCAGCCATTGCTTTTTCGTTATTCTGATCCTGCTATTCCTGACGACCAGCCTCACCGTCGCGCAGAGCGGATTCGTCGACCCTGAAGTGGCGCGTGCTTGCGGATGCACTCTCAGAAAATGGCCGCTCTTAAGCGACTTCGTCTCAAAAAAGGCGCCTTCACTCATCTACCTGCAGCCCGATACTGTGCTTCCGCACTACAGCGACGCCGGTTGTCTGAGCGGACCGCGTCTGCCCTCTGAGGGCGTATACGGCAACGTTCGATTCACTCAACTGGCGAGTCTGGATCTGTTCATTGATCACGACTGGCATGATTTCAATCTCTTCGTCAAGTTTGATGGGGAAGCATATTACTTGAACAGCATCGCAAATAGTAAAAACAACAACAGCTTCTTGTGTTATGACCCTGGCGATAAAGGTTGCTCGGTCAAAGGTGAGACTTTGATGGAGGTTGAATGGGATACTAAGCACTACCCCGAGCGATTCTGGGGATCTGCCGGTGACCGAGTATGGATGACTGGTCGCTATATCTGGGATTGCGGTCACCCGAACGGTTACCATACCGAAATTCACCCACCTCATGCGCTCGCCTTAACTAGGCTCGAGCCGCAAATTTTTGCAGGAGACAATTCACCGTCTCTCACCAACAAAACCTACGTCTACATACACGGCAAGAGCGGTATGAAGGATTACAATTTCAAGACCGTTCAAGGAGTTGAATCCGTGATCTTCAACGGCTACCGCGACGCTGCCGTCGCCAACAGAGATTACGAGTTTGATGTTCCCCTTCCCCCCAAACCTGCAGGCTACCGCGGGCAGGCTACGGCCGAGGTGAGCGAATTACCATTTGGCGGACCCCGACCCGAACTCTCGATTGATCCGTCGCAGAAATTTATGCATGTAAAATATCCGCTCAAACTCAGCGATTCCTCTCCCGAGCGAAAATTTGGCGCGATTATCATCAGCGGTTGGCGGGCCCCCATTTCGGCCGTGAGGTTTCGTAAGTTGCGGATTCACGTGGAGCAAATACAGATTCTGAAACCTCACAATGTAGTCAGTCTTTCTGATTGGAAACTCTGGCTAAACATTAACGGCCAATGGACCGAGCTCAAGGTGTCGCCTCAATCCGAAAGCTCATTGCCATTTGGGGTGGACCGGTTGCTCAATGTCGACCGTCTCCTGGGCACTTCGATTCCAGCGCAACGAGTAGAGAGAGATTTTCAGGTGATTGTCCCCGAAACCAACGAAGCTCGGTTGACTATTCAAGTCGCGGGCTGGGTGAATTTTTACGACGACTTATTTGGCGCTCGTGAAGACTTGCTAAATACTCTTCTCCGCATGCCTGCAGCCGTGCCTCAGGTTTTCTCCCAAGTCTCGACGCGTGAGGGGCGAGTGGGTATCTTCTTCAGGCAGTTTTCCAGAGCCGACAATTTTGGTATTGGCAATCACAACGCGAGCCAGGAAAGTTATAAAGGAGAGCTATCGAAGGGATTTGAACTGGTTGATGGAATTCCTAAGGGTGGCTTTCCTAAAGGCGGCTATGCTGAGACTGATGGCGATTTTGCAATTGCCTATACCATTACGGAGACTCCTTAAGCGGCAGACGGCCGGAGGCACACGGCAGGAGGCAGACTGCAGGAGGCGGGCGGCAGGCAAGCATAAGTCATTCGAGACAGATCATTGCCTCCTTTTGGTTAACGAGAGAGGCGTGCTGCCCAGAGGCGTCTCAAGCCGCCCCACTAATCTTCCATCCTCAAGCAGAGTTAACTCAAACGGTACTTCAAACGGCATAAGTGATTGACCAGACGTATATCTGCCCTTCAGATTCTTGCCATCGAACGTGCCCGTAATTTCCCCAGAGCCCAGAATACCGCTGTAGCTTCCGTTAATGCGGTTTCCCTTTTGGTTCAAATCAATTACATCACCAGTTGGTGTAACCCAAGGTCCGCCAATAAGGGAGGTTGGAGCCACTCCACTCGTGCCTGACTGGCCGCCAGGCGCGGGGGCCGCACCAGTTGTGGGCGGCGTTACGACCTGGTCACACTCGCCCTCAGTAAGCGCGGTAAGCCTCACCAGCCCGGGATCGACGCGATAGATATTGGGACTACCGAAGGCAGTGACTAGTGGATCATTTGCACCGAAACTCGTCGCTTTGGAAAGGTTATGCCGATAGACTGATTCGGCACCATCCTTGGTTTCAACTTTCGGCGTAACCCTCCAATTCCTTTGGAGTCCAATCGTAGAATCTTTTGGTGACAGTAAGTGTTGATTGTCCCTGGCCATTGCTCAGGGAAAATGACTTTTTGCAGTTTTTCCTTTCGTCAGGCGGTGTGAGTGGCGTCGTCGCCGCCGAAGTTGGAGTTGGACTTGGCAATCCCGGACTCACGGCAGGGCAGCCAAGATTCTTTAATGCCTGAGACGGACCACTACCCTGACAAACCTCGCGAAGTGTTCTAATCAGTAGGGAAACGTACTACAATGCGCCCGTTGTCTAACTAGCGAATCCCATCACCCATACTTAGAAAGTGAACCGCGATCCAGGAGAGGCAGCCATGATTGGCACACGATCGTCTTTACACGCGCTCCGATTCGGCCTGGTGATAGGCTGTTTGATTGTAGCCAGCAGCGTGGATTTTGACGTCAAGACAATTGCTGAGAACAGCAGCAGTCAGCAGCCTGGCGAAAAGAGAATGGTCGATGACCTCCTCGGTTATCCATTTGATTCGGGCGAGGCCATCGGGAGCGCGAAAAACCCCGCCGTGATTCTGCCAATGGCCACCGCGGCATTGGTTGATATGCCAGCCGCTAAAAGAGTCGGCGACATGGTCCTAATGCCGATCGCCGATTTGCAAAAATTGGCCGATCAACCTTTTGCTAAAGTCCTGCTGGCCCCAGTGCTGAGCCAACTCTCGAGTGTAAAATCATTCGATGGTTTCTCAGCGGTAGACACTACCAGCCTGGGCGGGGGACGGTCCTCGTTGTTGTACTACCCAAACGCCTTGTCCAAAAGAATATCAGGCGATAACCCAACATCATACGGGAAGCTTTTAAGGGACGGCGATCTCGTTTTCGGATCGCATGTGTTCAACTGGATGAGTTGGGGGCGATACATTCACGTTGCAATAGTAGTTGACGCCGCAAACGGAAGATTAGTGGAGGCCACGGCTGACGGACCATCCGACAGGCCGGGTGTCCGTGAGGTCGATTGGAAGCGTTACTCGTCGCGATATGGTCACATCGGAATCGTGCGCGTCAGAGGAGCTTCAACTGATCAAATATCACGCGTGATTCGCTGGGTGGACGAGCGAAAAGGGCGCCCCTACCGTTGGCCAATCGTGATGGGCCTGGATAACAACGACGAAAGTCGATTTTATTGTAGCCAACTGGTGTGGCGCGCCTACAAACAGACGATGAACATCGATTTGGACTCAGATAAAGGTGCTATTATCTTCCCCGATGACCTTTACAACAGCAAGGATTACGTAGATGTGATCGTGCCCTAAGCGGCAGAACTAATCACTGCGTGGGCCCCATCCTGGCCACCACAAACGGTTGAGTCTCCAGTTCGCGCCGGTAGAACACTCGAGGGCGTTGCACGTTTCGCTTAGGAAGGTCGGTGGTCTCTTCGCCTTCTACATAAGCCAGTTGGCGTCCACTCTGCCCGCCTGCCGCATCCGGCCTTCCTGTATCTGCGGGACGCGCCTGGTGGCGTAATTGAGCCACTCTTTTATCAGCACCTGACCATCTTTTGGTTCGCTATCAGCTGTGCCGCTTTTGCGAGAACCGCCAGAGTATCTGATTCCAGGCGGAAGGTGAGCCATCGAATAAGCCATCTGGTGTAACAACGAGCCAATCCTGCTGGCCAACTGCAAGCAAACTGGCCAACTCTCTCCCAACAGGTTGGCCCGTGAGGGTCTTCACCAACTGACCTGTAGGTGCGTCCCAAATTCTGATTGCGTCGGACCGGCCCAGACCAACTACGCTGCCGCTGGCCCAGGTCCTCCCATTACTACTCGAAACAATTGACGTGACCGCATTAGTTCTTCCTTTGAGCACTAGGGATTCATTACCCGTGGCTGTTTCCCAAAGCGTGACTGTATAGTCTCCATTGCCGGTTGCAACCGTCTTCCCATCACTGCTAATAGTCACCGCCTCGACGCCAACCTTCGGCGTCTTCAGAGTCGCCGTCTCGCGCAGCACCTTGCCATCATGCGAGAAGGCCACGGCTACGACCAGATTTGCGTAACCTGTCTGCACCATGAGCTGTGGCTTTTGCGCCATGGCGAGGGAGGGAACAGAGAATAATGTAACAAGGACAAGCGCGAGATTATGACGCATGGGATGAGCATCCTTGATGTAGATGGGGAAATGTACATTTCCGCAAAGGCTTGTTGCAAGGATTACAGCCAACCATGGCGTTCTGTTTCTACTGGCCTCTTTTGATTGATCTGTTGACAAGCATCCTTTTCAAACATAGTCTACACGCCGATAGCGCACCGTCGCTTGAATGTGTTAGCTGAAAACACCGAGCTCACCAAAACTCTTAGCTAGATTTGAGAGGCGAACCGTGTCTTACATCGCGCTCGCGCAAGAAAGCAACGGGCGGCAAGAGCCTGAGACTGTTTATGAGGGGCCAGTAGTTCGGGTTGGACGCAACTTTGAGATTTGCCACGTTGCTCTCAGTCGTGAAGCCTGGCCCATGGTTTCTCGTCAGCACGCTCAGTTTCAGTTCAGAGACGGCCGCTGGTTGCTGATAGATACTCAATCCACTTCCGGCACGTTCTTAGACGGCAAGAAAGTAGATCAACCGACCGACGTCCAGGTGCACTCGCGGGTGCAATTTGGAGTTCAGGGCCCGGTGTTCGTCATCACAAATCTGAGTCGTGAAGGTACTTCGCCGAAATCTCACCGTAAGGCCACCGCAGAAGAAGAGGCTTCTCTCGAGTTTTCAGGTTCCGGAGGCGAGCGATCGCGGAAGGTGGTTTTGCAGCGGGACGTGATATGCCTCGGCCGCGAGCCGGGACTTGAAGTCCAAATCGAAGCAAGTGCCGCTCTGGTCTCGCGCCGCCACGCGGAAATCCGGCGCCACAACGAAAACTACATACTGGTCGACCTCGGGAGTTTCAACGGCACGTTCCTCAATGATCGGCGAATCGTAAAACCCGAGGTGCTCTACCATAATGACCTGATAGAACTTGGGCCTGGTGGTCCGTCATTGCGTTTTCACAACCCGTCGAGCGTAAGAAAAGACGAACCGTCTTCTTCCTTCAGGCAAGCCACCATATCAGTCAGTTCAGATAGTCTTGCACGTGAGAGAATCGTTACTGAACCACGGATGAGTGGCGCTGGGCTGCCAGTATTTGTCGAAAAGCGTTTCGGCGGCCAGGCACGTCTGACCATCGGGCGAGGAGAGGAATGCGAAATCCGCCTCGATGGACTGTTGATATCGAACCAGCACGCCACCATCACCAAGAGCAATGGCAGCCTCGCAATAGAAGATCTGAACTCAACCAATGGCACCTACGTCAATGGGCAGCGAATCAAAGGCCGTTATGCGCTCAAACCGGAAGACGTTGTCCAGATTGGCGCCTTTCTCATGCGGGTTCATTCCGAACGTGGCGTAACCGTTTTTGATACTCGGGCCAAAACCCGTCTCGACGTGCTCAAGGTAAGTAAAGAAGTGCGCAATCGCTCCGGGGCTGGAAAGATACGATTGCTGGACAACATCGACTTGAGTATTCGGCCCAATGAGTTTGTTGGTCTGCTGGGTCCTTCGGGCGCCGGCAAGTCAACGTTGATGGACGCACTGAATGGCATGCGTCCCGCCTCCAGCGGTCAGGTTCTTGTTAATAACCTGGACCTGTACCAGCATCTTGAATCTCTGAAACAGTCGATTGGATACGTTCCTCAGGACGATATCATCCATCGTGAATTAACCGTTTATCGCACTCTGTACTTCGTCGCGCAGCTGCGACTCTCACGTGACATCTCCGCGCAAGAGATTGATCAGATCGTAGCCGAAGTAATGGATATCACTGGCCTGGCGGAACGAAAGGACGTTCCCATTTCGCAGCTCTCGGGTGGCCAGCGAAAACGCGTGTCGATAGCCGTCGAACTCATAACAAAACCTTCCGTGATATTTCTTGACGAGCCGACCTCGGGGCTGGATCCCGCCACCGAAGAGAAGGTCATGAAGCTCTTTCGTCAGATAGCGGAGTCAGGAAGAACCGTAATACTGACGACGCACGCGATGGAGAATGTGAAGCTCTTCGACAAGATCGTGCTGCTCATGCGCGGCAAACTAGTTTTCTACGGCAAACCGCAGGAGGCCCTCGCCCATGTGGGGGCGGAAAGCTTCAAAGATCTCTATGACAAACTCGAGGCGCCCGTCAATGACCGCCTGGCAACAGCCACAGCGAATGTCTCCAAAGAACAGATTGCTGAACAGGTAGCTGAGGAATGGAAACATAAGTTCACGGAGACTAGACAGTATCGCAACAACGTGACAGAGCCTTTGCGAGAGATAGCGATTGGTTCTCCTCAGATCGTACCCGCGAAACGAAGAACAGGGTTGGGAGATCTGTTTCGGCAGTGGGCTATGCTGTCTCGCCGGTACCTGGAAGTGCTCGGTCGCGACAAATTTAATCTATTGATTCTCTTTGGGCAGGCGCCGATAATTGCCTTCCTCATCTACATAGTTGTCGGCGCCAAGGCCCCGCGTGACTTCCCCTATTTCGTGTTTGCACTGGTAGCTCTATGGTTTGGTACTTCTGTGTCGGCGCGCGAGATCATCAGAGAAAGGGCCGTCTATAACCGCGAGCGCATGGTTAATCTACGGCTGTTGCCCTACGTCGGTTCTAAGCTCTTTGTGCTGCTGCTGATTGTGAGCACACAATGTCTGCTGCTGTTTGGAAGCCTCAAGCTGCTGGATTTGGTGGGTATATTCCAGTTGCCAGGTACCTTTGGCGGTCTGCCCCAGGTGGTCGTGATGATTCTTACCAGTATGGTGGGGATAGCCCTTGGACTTCTTGTTTCAGCGATTGTGAGGACTTCTGAAATGGCCACCAGCCTGGTGCCGCTGATTCTGATTCCGCAAATTCTGTTCTGTGGTCTGGTGGGCGTGCCGAAAGGCATCTCACGAGTAGTGGGTGTGGTGATGCCTGCAACGTGGTCCTTCGATGAAATGAAACGCCTATCAGCTCTCGACGTCTTGCGCGGCAAAGACGAAGAGGCGGAGCCTCCTGCCAAGAACGAGGGCCGGGGGCTCCTGCATCAAATAGAGCATGAAAACGATCTCAACATCGCTGACACACGTAAAAAGATTGATAAATACAAAGCTGACGCCGAGAAGAACTCAAAAGACTTTGAAGCGGATATGGATCAGTATCAGAAACACTTGATGAGGGGACGAGCCGGGAAAAAGCCGGCGGCACCCAAGCTTGGGCCAGTGCCGCAGGTACCAAACGCCAGCAAGGTTCCTGATGATCTCAGCAAGTATGTCGACTTCCTGCATCCCTGGGGCGGACACACGGCAAACTTAGGAGTTCTGGTTACGATGCTCCTTACTTTTCTCGCGGCAGCGGTTATCGTTCTCCGCGCGCAAGACATTGGATGACTTGTCGGCCGCACTTCCAAGAAACCACTCGAGCTAAGCCACGTTCACTGTTGAATCCTCCTTTTCAATCTTGCAATCTCTCAAGTTTGATAGAAAAATTTCAATGAGTTTAGGCTCGGAGTCAGGAAGGGCGGCTTGCCCCCGCTCAAGACACATCAAAGTCAACACTCGCAGGACGAAGTAAGCAATCCAGCGCTGAGCTTCAGCGGCGAGCAAACCCACTCAACTTTAGGATCAAATGACTACTAACGCGAGCTTCAACCGAGTCCGCTGCAAGCGACTGTGGGCTGCCGACTCAATTGATTATTCCAGTTACAAATCCTTGGGTTCGAGTCCATTATTCTTTGCGATACGCCCCAATATCTTCGGACCAATCTCCTGCTTGTCATGAAAAGCGAAGACTACATCTGGCGCCCGGCAACTCGACCACTTCGGCCAACCAACGACCATCATCTTCTTGCTCATACTCAACTGTGAAGGTCATATCTGCCACCTCTAACGAATCGTACCATGAGATGCGACAAGATCAGACTTAGGAGTCGCTCGGTACTCGCGACGGGCAACTACGATATCAAATCTGCTCGGCGATCGGCTCGAGTAGTACGATTCATCAATTACAAGTTTGGAATTAATCGGAATATTGGGCAGCATGGAAACTGTGGCAGCAATCGTTTGTCGAATTTGACCAGCCGCAATGGACGCGCCGCAGACAAAAAACCAAACAACTGAAAGTAGAAGCTTCATCTGTATCAAGAGACGCCCAACGTTACGCTTTAGCTGCGGCGTGCGTTCACATTCAACCCGCGAAGGAAAAGGTTACTTGACGGTAGCTTGTCAAATTCCTCTTGTTCCATTTTCACAACCAACTACTACACGGGAAGCGCATAACGCCCAGCATCACCCGCGCCGAGCGCGGGCGTTCAACACACATCGAAGGAGACATCTTGAGAGCCACGCAATCGAGGCGTCGAGTGCATGCCGTTGTTATGCCGCCCGTTTCGCCATATATCATGCCGCTTACTTCTTTTCCACATCACTTTTAATCTGTTGACGAACCTGCGCCAACTCCAACCCATTTTCGCGCATGACTTTCTCAGCCACCGATTCCTTCTTACGCAAGAACCTACGCGACTTCTTCTGATGTAACAAGCCGAGCAATAAATGTTCGGTGCCGATATGCCTGTGTTTCAAGTTTTCTGATTCTTCGTGAGCATACTTCAAGACATCTTTAGACGTTTGGCTCAAGGGGATTTCCACCGACGTTGGGATTCTTTCACGTTTAGGCATACGTGACTCAACTTGCCCGCGGATCATCTCGACGGGGACATTTGCCGGGATAAATCGCGTTACGAGAGATATATCTTCACGAAGCAACCCAAGCAATAGATGTTCGGGTTCAATGGAACTTGCGCCAAACTCGCTCACTTCATATCGCGCCATGAAGATCACTCGTCGCGCTTTTTCTGTGTATTTCTCGAACATCGCCCTTCACCGAAAGCGAAGCGGCATAACTACGTAATAGGCCGCACGTTTTGGCCTAAGTACGCCAGTGGGCGTTTTTATACCTCGTATGTCTGATAACCTGACCGGGTCCGATGGAGTTCATCCCTCGTCCCCAAACCCAGAGAGTGTCTGGAAACTCGAACTGCAGTGTCAGCGTGCAGGAGGGGCAACAAAAAGAAGGGCAACTTAGGGGCGGCCACGGAGTGCCGCCCCTACAAATCACTTCCGCTCACCAATCAGGACAGATCACTTCCAATCACCCACCAGGACAAAGGGCGCCCAGTAGAATGGAGCGCTGTATTTGTTGCCAGCGATCATTGCGAGTTGGGCTTCACGCATTGCCGTCGAAGGCGACGTGCTCTGGGAAGCCAGGAGTCGTTTGTAAAAGTCGGTCATTAATTCCGCCGTAGACTTGTCTGCAACAGACCAGAGAGTGACACCCACCGTGGGCGCACCTGCGTACATAAAGGCGCGCGTAAGACCCATTACCCCTTCTCCTCGCCTCTCTTTTCCTAACCCCGTTTCGCAAGCGGAGAGCATGACGAGGGGTGACCCCAGACGGAGATTAAAGACCTCGTCGGTGCGCAGGAAGCCGTCCTCGCTCTTGTTGCCAATCAGAGAAAGCACGACGCCCGTGAACTGAGGACGTTCCGCATTCAACAAGCCATGAGTCGCGATGTGCACGAAACGATATTTCTTCATGTCTCGTGCCTCAAGGTTATCCTCGCTGGCCTCCAAATCAAGCCAAACGTCGGCTTGGGCGCCAGAAGACTTAGCTAAGCGGGATATCTGCTCCGCTTCAGCACGTGTACCGACCAAACGCGCAAGTGGCAGTCCCTGGATCTTTGCTGCCTCTGCCGCGGCAACTGCCCCTTGACCGGTTACATCAGTCAAGGCGCTTGCAATGCCCAGCCCACGCGTATCGGCAGTGGAAGAGACAGCAGTTCCGCGTGCGCGTGCGTCATTTGAATTAAAAACAGGATCGGCCACCACTAACATCGAACGACCTTCGGGCCTGGCACTCTGCAGCCGAATGGCGCCAATAACAGACGCTGATGGCGCGTAAATGATCTCGTTCGAGTTGAGCAAATAAGAGAGAGACGAATACGTGCCAGCAGCAGGAGTCCTGCTCAGCGCCTCGAAAGGGATGTAATTGAGCGCGCCATCGGCGACGATCAACAGGCGTTTGGAGCCAATCATAGCTGCCGCGGGTTCGACAGCGGCCTTGTAGAGCGCATTGGAAGCAGCTATAAACGCGGCTGCCTCTTCGGGGGCAGGTGCAGCGGCGACGCCCAAACCTCGCTGCGGATCCGCCATGACGTCAATTCCGACAATGCGGCGCTGAAGCTTTGAGGGGATCAACTGCGCACGAAGATCCATCGCCATCTTTTCGAGAGCGGTCCGCGGCGCCAGCTTGTAGAGCGAAACTCCTCCCTTATTAACAGCCCACAAAAATGAACCCTCACTACCCAAACTGTATTCGAGCAACACTGTGCCCTCATCGAGTACCTGCTGTTGCACCTGGGAAACATTCAACGGTTGCCCGGAAGTCAGTGCGGCATAGCGTGGGCTAGCAGTCCTAATCTGGTTTTCGATCTCATCAAACTCGGTTTGGAGTTTTTCCAACTCTGCTTCCAGGTCGGCCGGCTTCTTCTTCGGTTCCTCTGTGGAAAGTGCTAATCCTGTGAGCGCCTCGGCGATGTCCTGCTGCCGATCCAGATTGTCTTCCTTGCGTTTGAGCAGTTCAGCGGGCACGCCTTCCGAGATCGAGGCATTTGTTTCGCCTAACAGGTCCAATAGTGAGCGTCCACGCGATTGCTCGCTTACTTTAAGTCCTTCAGCAGCATATTCCAGTTGTTTGCCTGTTAAGTTCTCGGCTGCGGTGGGTCCCGCACCGCCTGATCCGGTCACCAACGCCATCTCGGCAAAAGCCGTCGCCGCTTCATCGAACACGTCGGTCGTTGTAACCAGAAAAGTCGTACGTGCTTCGTCGGCGCGCAGACTCCCCTGGCGAAGTGTCTCGATGGTCTTGATTGCCTCCTGATAATTCGAGAGCGCCTGTTCTCTCATCGAGTTTGCTTTCTTCTGATCTTTTTCCTGCGCTGCCTGTAACCAAAGGCTTCGCCCTAATCCACGCTGTGCCGGCCACATGAAGTCTAGCCGCTTATCTTCCTTCGCGCCTTTGGCAGCGTCCTGATAGTACTTAGTGGCCTCTTTAAGTTTTCCCTGGCGCAAGGCCACGTCGCCCAAGCTGGTGCGCGCAGCCGCCCGGGAGCGGCGCGTTTGTCCAAGCTTGGCTATGCCGGCAATGCTGCCACTCGTCGCTTGGAGGGCGTTCTCGAAGTGTTTTTTCGCCGATTCGAGATCGTTGTTGAAGTAGGCGATTCGCCCGGTCCCAATTTCGTAACTCGAATAGACAATTGAGATCCGATATTCATCGAGCTCTTTCTTTGCTTCAAGCAGCGTGATGGCTGCGCTTGTGGGCGCCTCGACAGAAACCTTTCCAGTTGAGAGACCGCCCATGATGCCTCCCAGCCCTCCAAATCTTCTCGTTGTCTTAGCTACAACCCCTTCGGGTTTCTTGACCTCCATTTGTGCATAAGCCATGGTCGCTTCCGGAAGACGGCCCAGGCGGAAATTTACGTCACCAATTTTTGCCAGCATCAAATTGGCATTGAATTTGTCGTCAGCGATGTTCGCGTTTGCCAATCGACTGTCCGTTATGCTCGAGGCCGCGGCAAAAGCCGCGTCCTGTTTTTTGGCTATACCGACAAAGCCGTCTAGCGCCTGCTTGTAATGATCGAGGGCCACGGGATACTGACCCTGACGCAGATAAAGATCACCAAGCTCATTATGTGCGGCTGCCATACCATGACCGTTCTTGGCGGCCGTATATAACTCAAGTGCCTTCTTCAACTGCCCCAGAGCTTCATCCGCCTTTCCGCGTTTCAGCAGTCGTCTTCCCTGCTGCAACGCTGTCGAAGCCTGATCCGTTTGGGGCAGAGTTCCAGGAAGTATGTGGGCGGGAAGCGTAATTGCAGAAAGGCCCAATAGTAAGAGCACGGCAATGAATTTCATCAGACTACTCCTTGATCACTTGTGTATTAGATCCAGGGTGGCAACGAGCATGGCGGGATTTGTCGTCGTTGTCATCATTATCAAAGACGGTTCCGGGTCTTGTTTGCTTAAGCCAATACCTCGCGTGGTTGCTTGCTGTTCTCCGGAAGTTTGCGGCTTGCCGAACCTCTTTGTCTTCGCCACCGTAACGGGTGCATTCAGTTCCTTCTGGACTGCCGCCCACAAGTCTGCGCCTGGTTGCAAAGGGCAGTTTGAGGCTTTTTCCTTGCAGAAAGTTATTAACGCATCCTCGATGGGCAGACCGTCGAGCGGTTCACGTGTGAAGACGACGTAAACCTTTTCCGCACCCGCGTGTTCGTCAAAAGCAAGCCAGCGCAGTCGCTCTTCAGTAGCAACGCTGGAAGGAAGCTCGAAAGGGACGTGGGCCTGAATGTAATTGCCACCTTCGTCAAGTTGCGGATCAGGATAGATCAATACCGGCTGTCCTCCGTCTGTGGTATTGAAGACATAAACATACCCGTTGGCGTTTGTTTCCAGAAGCAACCGGACGAGATCACCCCGCCGAAACTCATGAGCGGGATCAATGCGCACCGCCAGACCGTGCGAGTCCCGCGTGAAAAGAGTCATCCCGAGGCCGAGTCTCTGCGTCCTTACCTTCGGTCGCTTCTTATCAATTGCCTTCTCGGGAGGTTTCGCAGGCACTGAATCAGGAGTGGGATTGGGGGTGGCAACGGGCTTCGGACGTCGTCTGATGGGTCTGCTAGTCGGGTTTGCCGCGGTTTTCTCCGCAGTCTTTGGTCGCGTTGTCATAAAGGCACCGCGCACGTCTTCCTCCTGCCCTTGCGCGAAGGACGCGGGAGAGTTCAGGAATCCGAGCAGCGCCAGAGTAAGAACAAAAACTGTAGCCCTAAGAATCATGGACAAAATCTCCTTGCGCGACGCAAGCTCACAGCTCGCATTACATATCACTTGTGTTGAATACGAATCCCAAAGATTATTGGATTGCCGTCAACTGCGGTTTTGGGAAGCTTCACCAGTACAAAAGGCTCACCCGGGTTCTTGTCGTTTACTTCAGTGAGCGGTTTACTGGCCTCATACTTCGGCAGGAAAGCTCTCAATTCAGCTTGCTCAACGTCATTCAAAGGCTCACCCGTTACCTGGTCCTGGAAGAATCCTGGATAGGAGAGCGGCTGCGGAGAGAAAACGATTGTGTAATCCTCAGTGCCAGGTTTCTTATCGAGTTCAAGCCAGTGCTCAACGCCGTTAGGAAAACTGAAATCATCGCCCTTGGCCACCTGGTTACTCACGAGACCGGAGATGCCCGCAGGCTTCGACGTCAGAAATGCAGTCGCCTGGTTCTGTTTTCCGGGACCAATGATGTAAAGGTAGCCGTTGTCATTAAACTGAAAATGGAACTTAAATGGCTGGCCCGACGCTAGCGGAACAACTCCTGCAACTCGAGTTGATTCAGATAACAAATCTGTAGGCAGGAGTTCCAGCCAATAACGTCCGGCTTCCGGGGTGGTCGAGGCAGTCTCGGCGCCCGCACCGCCTGCTGCACTGGCCGGACGCGTTGTAGTTCCATTGCCGGTTGAGCTCGGCGGGGTTTTGAGCCATTTTAGGGCAAAAAATCCGCCAACTCCCAAAATGATGAGAACTGCTACCAGCACACCTGCGCCGACCAGAATAAATGGACCACGCCGGGCAGGTTGCGGCGGCGCAAGTTCAGCCTGAGCCATCTGCGGCAAGGCTGAACCTGAAACCGCGGCCTGTGTTTCAGCGAGAGCCCCTGCGGCGGCGAACCTCTGGGGAGCCGCTGTTGTGCTGTTTGGTTCAAATGCAGGCGGTTGGGCCACGGGAGCGGAGGTGGGTCGCACAGCCGCAATGGCAGGTGTGGTTGGCGGCGAAGCATCGACGGTGAGAATCGTCGGAGCATTCACGTCAGATCTCGTAAGCGCCGCCTCGGCAATGCCCACTGTTTGAGTAGAAGTCGATCCAACACGAAACAGGTCCGGGAGAATTCTGCCAGCCTCGCCAGACTGCCCTGTGCCTACTGACGCCCTTAATTGTGCCGCCACCTCGCCCGCTGTCGACTGCCTGTCTGCCCGATCTTTTGCCACCGCCCGTCCAATTGCAGCACTGAATTCCGCAGGTACTTCGGGAAATAGTTCATGCAGCGGACGAAGAGTCGAGCTAACGTGTTCGCGGCGAAGCTCGGAAAGAGTCATGCCCGCATGCGGTCGCCTGCCGGCGATCATTTCGTAAACCACCAAGCCTAGACTGTAAATGTCCGCACGACCATCGATCTCGGGATTGCCGTCGCGAGGTAGTTCGCCCCATTGCTCAGGAGACATGTAATAGGGTGTGCCCAAAACCTGTCCCGCCATAGTCAACGCAGTAGTGCCTCCGCTGTCGCCGGCGATTTCGCGCATTTTTGCAATACCAAGATCAAGCAACTTGACGACAGGTTCGCCACCCGTAGTGGCCTGGCCAATCATGATGTTTTCAGGTTTCAAGTCACGATGCACCACGCCCATTTCATGGGCCGTATTGAGGACGCTCATGATGGGTTCGAGCACTGTCACGGCCTGGGCAGGGGTGAAGCGGCCACGTGCTTTGATCTCTGCGTCGAGTGTATGACCCTCGACGTATTCCATTACCATGTAGATCGTGCCGTCACCAGCTGTGCGCAGATCATAAACGGTAACGGCGTTCGGATGGCGAAAGCGGCGTGCAGCCTGGCCCTCACGTCGAAACCGGCGCAGCCACTCCGCATTGGTCCGTACTTCCGGCGGCAGGACCTTAATTGCAACGCGGTCACCAAGAAGAATGTGGCGCGCTCGATAAACAGCGCCCATACCGCCCTTGCCGAGCATGGATTCTATTTGATATTGGCCGTCGAGGACTGTATCGACTATAGACGCGGGGTCAGCTTCCAGAACTTCACCATCAATCGGGCAAAAGCTGACGCCGTCTTCATATTTGGCTTTACAAACGGTGCAGTATTTCATCGAGGGACCGACGGCTTCGGAGAACTACGGTCGGGAATGCCTGAATTGTTAGTCTAACACAAAGGGGACAACACGACCGTCAGGGTCACGCATAAACTCGGCCCGCGTATTCTTCAACCATCCGGTCACTATTGAACGCCGGCACAAGAGTGGCAATCGAGCGCTTCATCATGGCAATCCACTTTCGCGGCAGCCCGTCCCTCTCCTGGTCATAGTAGAGCGGAACCACCTCCTGCTCAAGTACCTGGTAGAGCGACTCGGCATCACCCGCGTCGACCTCTGCACTCTCCCCGGCTTCAACCGATCCGCCGACCGCGAAGCCGTTAGTTCCATCGTAGGCCTCGAGCCACCAACCATCCAGGATGGAGGCGTTCAGTCCTCCATTTGTCGCCACCTTCTGCCCGCTTGTTCCGGAAGCCTCAAGAGGCCGCCGTGGCACGTTCAGCCAAACGTCTACCGACTGTACCAGTTGGCGGGCAATCTCCTGATCATAATCCTGAAGAAAGACCGCGTGCTGCCGCACGACGGGATCGTATTTCCATTGAGCAATCTGTTGCAGAATGAGTTTCGCCCCTTGATCCTGAGGGTGGGCCTTGCCCGCAAATACAAACTGCACCGGCCGCTCCGCGTTAGTAACGATCCGCATCAAACGCTCAGGATCCGTAAGCAACAGACCCCAGCGTTTATATCCGGCAACACGCCGCGCAAATCCGATGGTCAAAGCCTGGCTGTCAAACATCTGGCGGGCAGACTCGGTATATTCAATGCTCTCGCTTCGATCCAAACGCGCATGGAAAGAGCGGTGGCGTATAAAGGCAATCAGACGTTGCTTCAAAAGAGAATGAGCGGCCCACAGCTCCTCGTCAGAAATCTTGCTTACCCCTTCCGCCCAGCGAGCAGGATTGCGAGTTTGCTCAGACCAGTCGTCACCAATATATTTTTGATAGAGAGAGCCTATTAACGGTGCTACCCATGTGGGAGCGTGCACACCATTTGTAATGTGAATGATCGGAACTTCCGTGATGGTTCTTTCCGGCCAGAGCTTTTGCCAGAGCGCGCGAGAAACCTCGCCGTGCTTGCGGCTCACGCCATTAGTAGAACGGCACATTCTGATCGCCAGGGGCGTTAACCCATAAGCTCCCTGATCATCCGCGGCCTCAACTCTACCGAGGGCCATAAACTCCTCAGGTGTAAGTCCGAGTTCCTGCTCAAAACCGGTTCCAAAGCATCGTTTGATTAGTTCCGCATCGAATTCATCATTACCGGCAGCAACTGGGGTGTGAGTAGTAAAGACGCAGCGTTCCTTTACCTGATTGGCTGCTTCCGTAAAGCTCAAACTCTTAGACTGGATTAGCTCTCGCGCCAGCTCGAGTGTAAGGAAGGCCGAATGACCCTCGTTGAGATGAAAAACATGTGGTTCGATCCGGAGCTTTCGTAGCAGTCGGACACCGCCAATTCCCAGCAACATCTCCTGAACAACGCGCGTCTCGCGATCTCCGCCATACAGGTGCCCAGTGACCCAGCGATCAGTCTCCTCATTCTCGCCAATGTTCGTATCCAGCAGATATAAGGGAACTCGGCCAACATCCGCCCGCCACACCTGGGCACGTACCAACCGCTCGCGAATCGAAACTTCAATGAGCAGTGGAGTTCCTTCCTCACCAATCACAGGACGAATCGGCAACTCCCCGGGGTAAGTCTCACCATAGTACTCCTCCTGCCATCCGTCCCGGCGCAAGCGCTGTCGAAAGTATCCATAGCGATAAAGCAGGCCCACAGCCACGAGCGGCAGCCGAAGGTCACTGGCCGATTTGAGATGATCGCCCGCTAAAATACCAAGGCCGCCGGAATAGAGTGGGAGTGAATTGTGAACTCCGTATTCGGCGCAGAAATAGGCAACCGGCCGCTCTGGAGTAATCTCTGTTGGACCGGATGAAGGCTGCCACGTTTCTGCTGGTCCTACGTACTCATCGAAGGCAGTAGTGAGTTTCTGCACTCTCGCGAGATAAACCGGATCGGTGGCCATTTGCGACAACCGGTACTCAGAGATTCGCGTCAAAAGCAGGCGCGGATTATGCTCGCATTCCTCCCACATTTCCGCGTCGAGATCTCGGAAGACACTGGGCCCATCGGGAAACCAACTCCACCAGTAGTTCCATGACAAGCGTTGGAGAGCGACCAGGGCCGGTGGCATGCTCGGTGTTTCTCGCTTGACTGCCCTTGAGGGGTCGCCGGTCGTTTCAATCATTTTCCGTTGCAGTTTCAGTGAATCAAAAAAAATTTTCCGGAAGAAAATGCAAATTTGAGCCCAGACTGGCCGAGAGTCCATAACCATCGTCAATACTGTTCTTTACGTTAATTAGTGGGTAACCAATCGCGAAAGGGGGAGCCTCTGAAATGTCTGATTTTCGATGAAAACTTCCATGTCGTTCAATTTAAAGAACACCAATCGTACTTCTTTGAGCAGCGCATTATTCGACAGGAATTCTTCAATCGCACGGGAGGCCACAAGCCCAGCTTCCGCCTGGGGGTATCCATAAATGCCGGTCGATATGGCGGGAAAGGCTATTGAAGTGAGGTGATGCCTGACAGCAAGCATCAGGGAGTTTTGGTAGCAGGCGGCAAGCAATTCGGCTTCGCGTCCTCCATGTTGTCCGTAAATGGGACCGACAGTGTGAATAACGTGGCGAGCCCGTAAGTTTCCGGCTCTGGTGATCACTGCCTCGCCTGTGGGTAAACCTGCGGGATAATCTTTTTGGCGAAGGTTACGACAGTCTTCCAGAATCTGTGGGCCACCAGAACGGTGAATCGCGCCGTCAACACCTCCGCCACCAAGCAGCGATGAATTGGCCGCGTTTACAATGGCGTCCACAGCCTGAAGTGTGATATCGCCAACAATAAGTACAACCCGCCGATTCAAAAACTCAGTTTTCAGATTCGGTGCGGGCTCCATGCGGGCGGGTTCATTCATCTTCGCGTGGTTCAACTCGAATTTCGTCAAACATATCCTGCCGCCGCAGAGCCTCCGCCACTCCCTTCGCCTTGTGCTCAGTCAAGGGGTGTTCTGGATCTGTACTGGCAATCTCAAACAGGCGCTCATCGAGCATCAGAACCCCGAGTGAACCGAGCGTCACGCCGGGCGTGATCTGTATCTCATCCATGTTGTGGATGCGAAATCGTCCTGTTTGTTCGACCCAGTCCTCGATGAATGGGTCGCGCAAGGCATGTTCGGCTTCAGATTCTGAGAGGTAAGCACCCTCAACAATTAGGCAGTATTCGCGCACTTTGCCAATGTTATAGACCCAGAGTTAAGACAATGAGCCGCTTTTCCCCGAAAGCACGAGGCCGCCGCGTAGTTACGCCTGTGTGCGGTGCAACTTTACCATCCTCGCCGTTTTCGGGCCAAGCTGATTTGGTGCGCGCACCCCTTCCAGGAGCAGAAAAAAAGGCGGCCACGAAGGGCCGCCACGAAAGGGATCACCTTAGACTCAAAAAGTTCAGGACGCTCTTGCATAGCGGTCGTTAAGTGCTTCACGCAGACGGTCGAAGTAGGAATCGAACGTCACGAAACCAGTAATACCCTGGAAGAATGCGCGGCCACCGGTTTCCTGGGCGAGTCGCGACAAGGAATTCTGTCCGTAACTGGCAGCAAGGTGACTGCGGCTCGTCAGACCCACGCCGGGCGCATAGAAAGTATAAACGGCGACGTTGCGCCGGTTAGCTTCACTAATGGCCCTATCGAGATCGAGCGTGTGCGCGGAAGCGGTGCTATCAAACCCGCGCGATGTATCCAACCCATCGGAGATCAGCAAAATCGCATTTTTGTTTCGCGAGTTGCTGTCAAATTTGCGCAGGGCCTCAATTACCTCAACATAAGGGTTGTACGGGGACGCAGCCGTTGATCCTCGCGGTATGCGCAGCGACTGGGCCGCCTTGTTAAGGTCACTGGTAAAAGGCTGTCTTACCTGGAGAGAGCCGGCAGTGATATAAGCCACCATGACACGCGAGCCAGAAGGTAACGACCGTATGAAGTCGCGAGTCACATTGAGCTCATTGCCTACCCGAGAAACCAGATCGTCCTGAATCAAAATCGCAAGATTCAGGGGAACCTTCACATCCTCGCGTTTTTTATCCAATTTTTCTGCACCATTCACCGTAAACGCGGCTGCGAGGATCAGCGCCGACACAATCGAAAATAAAGCACGAATACGCATAGTAATTCTCCTTCTGAAACCTCTTGTTGTTCGCTCCCTTTGATGCATGTTTTTGCGGAAAGGATGACCCCCAAACGTATAGTCCGTCGGCCTCTTTTTGAGCCGCTCTCAGTCGTGTTAAACAGCGGGGCGAACACAGTTGAATCAGGGACACTACTAACTTGCCTTAGCTCTCGACGTCGGATAAATTACCTGCTAATCCGGAGTAAATCTCGACCCCCGCACTTCGACTCTTTTGCCGATGTTGGATGGGGACCCTCCGCCAAACCGCATGTCTGAAAGGAATCCCTTATGAAAGTCTACGCTACAGAATCTATCCGTAATCTTGCTGTCATTGGACATGGCGACGCAGGGAAGACGCAACTTCTGAGTTCCCTTCTCTACGTCGCCGGCGCAACACCTCGCTGGGGTAAAGTCGATGAAGGAACGACAGTAACGGATTATGAAGAAGATTCTATTGCGCGAAAGATTACTCTTAATACCGCAATCGCCCATTTAGAACATCGCGACACAAAGATGAATTTTGTTGACACACCGGGCTATGCAGCCTTTGTATCCCATGCACGGCCTGCTTTGCGCGTGGCTGACTGTGCGCTGGTTGTTGTTGACGGCGTGAAGGGCGTTGAAGTCCAAACTGAAAAGACCTGGGCCTATGCCAATGAATTCCTCGTGCCACGCATGATGGTGGTTACCAAACTTGATAAGGAGCATGCCGATTTCGGCGCCGCGGTGGAAAGCGCTCAAAAAACTTTCAGCAGAGCTATCATTCCCTTTACCTTGCCCATCGGAAAAGAGAAAGACTTTCGCGGAGTCGTCGATGTGGTGCACATGAAAGCCTATGAGTTGGGCTCTGACGGGCAGGCGAAGGAGATTGATATTCCGGCAGAAGGACGTGAGTTTGTCGACAAGACTCGCGAACGGCTCGTCGAACTGGTGGCCGAGTCAGACGACACTCTGATGGAAAAGTATTTTGAGAACGGGACGCTCGAAGAAGCTGACATCCTGCCAAACATCAACAAGGCAATTGCGCAGAGCAAACTTTGCCCCGTGTTTGCTGTCTCAGGCGGCACCCTGGTCGGCTTACGCGCTCTGCTAAATGCGATTGTTGACTATGCCCCCGATCCGGCTCATCACGAAGCGGAATACGGCAAAGCTGTAGACGCAGGCCCAGACGCTGAACGCCTGGCACGCCGCTACAACAGTAGTGAACCCTTCTCAGCCTACTGCTTCCGCACCATAGCCGATCCTTTTGCAGGCCGCATCAATGTGATGAAGGTTATTAGCGGTCACGTGCAAACGGACGCGAATGTTTACAATTCCACCAGGGGGACGATGGAACGGCTGGGGGCGCTGCACTCCATCCAGGGTAAGCAACTCGACAAAGTCTCAGAGGCAAACGCCGGCGACATTATTGCTTGTGTCAAGCTAAAGGAAACGCAGACCGGGGACACGCTCTGCGATAAACAGAATGCCATTGTCTACGACCCGGTGGAGTATCCGGAAGCGGCTATCGCGTTTGCCATTGAACCCAAATCGCGTCAGGACGAAGAGAAGATCAGCGTTGCGCTCCACAAGATCCTCGAAGAAGATCCGGCGCTCCACTTCAGCCGTGATGCCCAAACAAAGGAGTTTCTACTTTCCGGATCGGGCCAGCTTCACGTCGAAACGGTTGTTGAAAAACTGAAGAAGCGTTACGTGGTTGAGGTAACGCTGCATCCGCCCAAGGTTCCCTACAAAGAGACGATCACTCAGCGAGCCGAAGTGCAGGGTCGGCACAAAAAACAGACTGGGGGGCGCGGACAGTTTGGCGATTGCAAGGTGGTCTTTGAACCCTTGCCCCGCGGTACTGGCTTCATGTTTGAGGACAAGATCTTTGGCGGCGCCATCCCGCAACAGTTCCGACCCGCGGTCGAGAAAGGAATCGTCGAAGCGGCGCAGTCAGGCTCTATTGCCGGTTATCCGCTTGTCGATTTCAAAGTGCAGTTGATCGACGGGTCTTATCATACAGTCGATTCGGATGAGCACTCTTTTCGGGCCGCCGGAAGGAAGGCCTTTCGCGCGGCAATGGAGAAGGTCAGACCAACGCTTCTGGAACCAATCATGGACGTGGAAATAGTGGCGCCTCAGGAATACAGCGGCGACATCATGGGCGACCTCAACTCGCGACGCGGCCGCGTGCAGGGGATGGATACCCGCGGCAGTCAGCAGGTCATCAAGGCACAGGTGCCGATGTCGGAGATGCTCAACTACCAATCTACGCTAAATTCCATCACCGCAGCGCGCGGTTCTTTTCATATGCAATTTGATCACTACGATCAGGTGCCTGCGAATCTGGCGCAAAAAATTGTCGAACAAGCTCGCGCGGAGGGGAGAATCCGGGGCGGCGAAGAAGAAGAATAGGGATCGACGACCTGAGTGCAGCCTTCTTTCTGAGAGCTTGCGCCGAAGCTACTGAGGGTTTGGTACTGGCCTTCGCAGACGCATTTGCTCGGTTAATTCGCGCCAGTAAGGAGGAAAGTTCCCGAATGTTGTATCTCAACTGTTTCAGCACTGCGTGTGTGTACGTTTCTGAAGACTCAGTCTTTCGTCTTGTCAAGCAGTTGAAGAAATTCCGGGGATCGCCGCCGCAAGGTAAGCCACTCGTTGAAAATTGTTGGCTGTTGCAACCAGATTGTTAGCCAAAGGACGATTTCACCGGCTTCCTGGCGTCGTCTGCTATGGACGTGTTTGCTGGTCGTGATTAGCAGAGTTTCATTTTTGATTTTGAGAGCCAGTTTGCGCAGGCTGGCGAGCTTTGTTTGACTGCCTTGCTCGGCATACTCTCTCCGCCACGATTCCAACAGTTCCAGCGACGCAGCCGCTTCCTCCAAGGAAACAAAGCTCAGTTCGGCTAAAGGATGCGCAAGCAACAGGTCTTCCCGCCACTCGCGATCAAGCTCCAGGATTTCCGGATGGCGCAGTACGGCCCCTGCTTCGGCCAACGTGCGGGCCACAGAAGCTGGGCTTGTAACCGCCCCCGCGCCAAACCTGGCGCGAATCTCCCGCTGTATTCGTTCGAGTTCGCGCCGTCCGACCGGCCTGCAAGCGAGAGCCCGCCAGACCTCGACGATTAATTCGTCTTTGGTACGCGCACTGCACTCCGCCTTAGAATTCAGTTGCCTACCCCTCCTGTCTTGCGCGGTGGTCTGGTTGCCAGTTTCCTGTATAATGATGCCGCATTAGTCCAGTTTCTTGCGGTGTTAGCCTGATCCTTGCTGTGGCTTTCACTGTACTATGCATGCCAAATCAGCACCAGTTGATCCTCTGAAGGCGGGGCGCAGCAGTAATGAGGCGCAGCAGATCATCGCGCTTGCCGCCCGAGTTTTCGCAAACAAGCCATTCGTGCCGCACTCATTGTTTGGGGGCGGCCATGCCCAGACCCTTGTAGCTTACGCATGGCCACGACGATACCGGCTGCCCAGTGCGCCCGATGAGGCACGGCTCTTTGAGGTAGCACCTGGAGTTGCAGTGCTGGCCCGCTGCCGCTGGCATCCTGATCGGCAGAACCGGCCAACGCTCGTAACGTCGCACGGGATCGAAGGCTCTGTTTCGTCGGTCTACATGAAAGCGACGGCTCAGAAGGGGTTTCGCCTGGGCTTTAATGTGGTTCGGGTTAACCTGCGCAACTGTGGGGGCACCGAACACCTCACGCCGACTCTGTACCATGGCGGCCTCAGCGAGGACCTGCGCGCCGTTACAACAGAATTAATTGAACGCGATGGCTTGTCAGAGATTTCGCTTATCGGCTTCTCACTCGGCGGAAATCTGGTTTTGAAGCTGGCTGGTGAGTATGGCAACGAGCCACCCAAAGCGGTCCGGGCGATTTGCGCAATTTCTCCTTCAGTCGATTTGAGCGCCAGCGCGGAGGAAATAGAGCGTCGTTCAAACTGGCTTTATCACCAGGATTTCCTGCGCCGGTTGCGAAAGCGGATTTACCTGAAAAAGAGACTCTATCCTGAACTGTATGACCTCGCAAAAATTCATCTTGTACGCACGATTAGAGACTTCGATGAACATTTCACCTCGCGGGCTCATGGCTTTGTTAATGCAGATGACTACTACTCCCAGGCAAGCTCGATTCGCGTCCTGGCTGAGATCCGCATCCCTACCCTCATCATCCACGCCCAGGATGATCCATTCATCCCCTTTGCGCCGCTGACGAACCCGGCTATTTCCAGCAATCCAAACATTTTGTTGCTTGCGCCGGAAAGAGGCGGGCATGTCGCCTTTGTCGCGGCCAACTCCTCACGGTCAATAGTATCGACAGAGGACACAGTCACTGTGCGTTCACAGTTTCACAGTGATTATGCAGAGTTCATGGAGAGCGAATCCCAATCTGAGGACCGTTTCTGGGCGGAAAACCGCGCGCTGGAGTTCTGCCAGCTGGCAACGAAGTTCCTAGCGACATAGGAGAACAATCCAAACTTACTTTCCGCCTGCGATACGCTTGAGCAAACGGGCAGCATGGTTGCGAGCGATGAGCGGGAGGTGTTCGTCTGTGGTGATCTCTTTAAGCAACGGCACGAGTTGATGCGGGTCAGAGAGAGCAGAGCGCTTCAGCATTGATTCCAGCGCCTCCATCAGTTTGGGCGCATTAAGAGGCTGGTTCTCACGGGCCACCGAAATATCGAAGATGAAGATTGCCTGGTCGGCGATCTTCCGATATTCGGCTACAAGCTCAGATGCGTCGTGATTGTTGGTCCAATTGAACTCTGCAATTCGTTTGCGCGTCCCCTGCTCCATCTTTATTCGCATCGTGCCGAGGTGAGCAAACTGTTTGTCAGATTGGTAGTTCGTATCCGAATCAAGGAACCGGAGCGCCTGCCACAAGCTCGTAACGCGCGCAAGAACCATGGGCGAGATATTTATCTGTTCAACGATCGGACTGTCTTCATTCAAGCGTTCGAACGATACGGTTCCCCTGCCGCTTTGATCGTGCTCGATAACGATGTGACGAATGTAGAATTGCGGTTGGGTGAACTCGTAGGAGTACATTACGGCGTCCGTTGCCGGTGGAGTTGCTGCGCTTTCTGTAGTCGATCCTTCGGGACGAGCGTTTTGCTTCCTGGTCTCAGAATTGGCGTTTTGCTCAGGGTGGATCCGAACCTGCCCCTCGCCATATGTGAACACCGCGGCGCACATAATCAGGAGCGTGGCGCAGAGCAGACGTAGCCTTATAAAAGCAGTTTTCATCGATTAATTAAAATGGGCTAGCGGGAAAAGTTAGCAGGAAACAGTCCAATAGATCAAAGGTAGCAAATGTCGGTAGTGCGCTTGAACTGTTGAAAGCAACGAGGGCTCCATCTTTCCAGTTCAAATCGTAGACCACCAAAACACACTGACTCCTTGAACCACTTTCTCGCGCAGTTTTGTGTAATTTAGTGGACGGATGACTGCCTGGTCGTCACTCAAAATTAACTGAAACGAGTTTAGAGACGCCGACCTCTTCCATAGTCACACCGTAGAGCGCTCGCGCCATCTCCATTGTTCGTTTGTTATGCGTAATGACGATGAACTGGGTGTTGAGTGCCATTTGGGCCAGCTTCTCAGTAAAACGACCTACGTTCGCTTCGTCCAACGGTGCATCAACTTCATCCAACAAACAGAAGGGCGAGGGCCGATAGTGGAAAATGCCCAGGACCAGCGCCAGCGCCGCCATCGCCTTTTCACCACCCGATAACAACAGAACGTTTTGCAGGCGCTTGCCGGGAGGTTGAGCAATGACGTCGATGCCCGACTCCAGTACGTCATCGGCGTCGATCAGGCTCATTTCGCCACGGCCGCCGCCAAAGAGTTCCTTGAAAAGCTCGCCAAAGTTCTTATTGATATGCTCGAAGGCGTGACGGAACCGCTCGCGAGATCGGCGCTTAATCTCGCGTAGCGCTTCTTCAGTTGAGGAGATCCCGTCCACGATGTCTTGCCGCTGGCCTGTCAGGAACAGCAGTCTCTCTTCGGCTTCTGCCAACTCCTCCAACGCCATCATGTTGACGGCGCCAAACCCTTCAAGGCGCGCGCGTAGCTCCTCAACACGCACGTGAGCCGCGTCGAGGTCGAAGTCGTCCTTGAGCTGCTGCTCGCGTGCCAATTCTTCCAGCGATTGATTCAACTCACTGGCGCAGTTTTCATTTACAAAACTGAGTCGCGCCTGAGCTTCCGCTCGCTGAACCTCTATGGCTGCCCGAGAATCCCTGATCTCAGCGGAGCGACGATTAAGATTGGAAAGTTCGCCAGCCAGTAGGTCTGCCTGCCTGCGTGCTTCCTCAAGTTGCAGGGTCAAGCCACCTATTTCCCGTTCTTCACGCGCTCGATCTTCCTCAACTGTCCCGGCCTGACGTTCGAGATCGGCAATTGATTGGCGCAATCCGTCTATACGCTCCGAGATGTCGGCGGATTCGAACCGGTGTCGCTCGACTCTGGCGGCAAGCTCAGCATAGTCAGCTTCCATGCGGCGTAGTTCCGCGGTAGTTGCGCGCCGTCGTTCAGTAGCCGCGGCGGCAGTTGCTCGCTGCTCGGCTAGGCCGGTATTTTCCAATTCTGCGTGACGTCGAGTCTCGGCCAGTAGGGTCGACGCGCGAGCCACCGTTTCACTGGCTGCGGCGCGTTCTGCCTCGGCGGCTTCTGCGTCCCTAAGAGTCGCTACTCGCCGGCGTTCGAGTTCAAGACGTTCTTCCTCAACTCGATCAGTATCGGCAGCAACAACTCTCCGGTGGCGCTCAGCCCGCTCGATCTCTTGTGCAAGTCCGGTCGCGCCTAACTCCCGTTCCATCACCTCGCGTTCTTCGCGACCTATAGCTTCGTTCAGCAGCACGACAGCATCTTCCAGTAACACGAGGCGAGCACGCGATTCTTTCGCTGCATCCTCAGCTGTCCGTAATTCTGACTCCAGTGTTTGCGCACGCGCATCAAGTTCGCGCAACTCTCGTTTAAGAGTCAGCAAGCCAGCTCCTTTTTCGAGTGCTCGTGCATCGCCAGCGCTAACAAACTGCCCGTTTGCGACCCAATCGCCATTCAGCGTGACGTAAAGCTCACCGGTGGCCAACGATTTGCCCATCGCGTCTTCAAGGTTCCGGGCCAGCCGCGCTCTCGTTTTTTGCGGCAGCGTGCGCTCCAGGACAGAAACGAGCTCACGTGACGCTCCCAGAAGATCGCCCAGACGCAGTTTGTCGAGTGTTTCACTCTCGTAAGAGAAAGAGAGCTCGGAAGGATGCGGTAACTGATGAATCAAAACTTCGACATCGTCGCTGGCGCCGTGCAACCCCGCGACCAGGAAGCTGGCGCGGCCGGCGTTGTTCTCCCGCAACCACTGCGCCGCTCGCGCGGCATCATCCGCCGAAGCAACAATTATTGATTGGAGCGACGATCCGAGAACTCCTTCCACCGCACGTTCCCATTTGGCATCCACAGTGAGTGCATCAGCGAGCGTGCCAATAAAATGAAATTTGCGCGCATTGTCAGGTTGTGAAAAGATCTGCTGCACAGCCGACGAATAGTAGGCTCGGCGGTCGTCCAGTTCTTGCAAACTTTCGAGGCGATGTCTTGTGCGTGAATACTCATCACGGACCCGTATGACTTCCGCTTCCGTATCGCTGACAGCTTCGTGACCGCGAACCACTGCATCGACGGCCATTTCCCGTTCTGCATTAAGGAGCCCAATATGTTCGCGTGCGGCCGCGATCTCCTGACGAAGTTGCTCCGCCTCCCCTGTCCTGTCGGCGTGTTGCCTCTGCGCGCGTTCGCCCTCTCGCGCCAAACCTTCTGCCTGCACAGCCAGACGCTCGAGCGTGCCTTCGAGCTGGCGGGCAATCTCTCTCAGTCGCTCAGCCAGAGCTGTGTGCTTAAGCAGATCCCCACGGGCGTTCTCAATCTCCTGCTCCGCCTTGTTGGCGAGCGCGAGTTTCTCAGCGTGAGATTCCTCGGCAACTCGCAGCGAGATTGAACTCGCATCTGCTTCAGCACGCAGGGTGACGTCCTCTTCCTGCAGGCGCTTGCATTCAGCTTCAACTAAGACCAGGCGAGCGGAAAGCGACTCGATCTCCGCGGCTATCTGCGACCTTCGCTGTTCGAACGATTGAACCTGTTCCTCCTGATAAGTGCGTTCGCGCAACTGGCGGTCGCGTTTGAGCACGGCGTCAGCGGCGGTCGCTCGAGCCTGCGCCAGAGCATCTTCCACGAGACGCGCCAATTGAGTCGCATCGCGAGCCTCTTCCTCACGCTCGGCCAGCTCGGCGGCGAGCTTGTGCTCCAGACCGCTAACCTCCTGTAACTTGATCTCTGTTTCCTCGAGTAAGGCCTTGAGCTTTTGGTCTTCGGCAACAAAGACGTGCCGCAGTAGTTCACGCAACTCTTCGCGAAACACGCGGTACCGGCGGGCTTTCGCCGCCTGCCGGCGCAGGCTATTCACCTGCCGATCGATTTCTGAAATTATGTCAGAGATGCGTGAGAGATTAGCGCGAGCGGATTCGAGCCTTGCTTCAGCGGCGCGTTGGCGGACGCGAAACTTGGTGATGCCGGCGGCCTCCTCAACGATCGTGCGCCGGTCCATCGGTTTCGCAGAAAGTATCTGTCCAATACGACCCTGCTCGATAATCGCGTAGTGACCGCCGGATAGTCCGGTGCCTGAAAAGAGATCCTGGATGTCTCGCAACCGGCAAAGACGATTATTCAACAGATATTCACTCTCGCCGGAGCGATAAAGCCTCCTGGTTATTGCAACCGCCTCACCGGGAGCAAACTCCAAAGCCAGATTTCTTCGTCGCCAGTGTCGCTTGTGTAGTGTCTTCGCTCGTGCAGAGGGTTCGCCGGTTGACTCATCGGCAGGTTGTGCAACGCCTGGTTCCGAGACATCCAAGGGCGCCGGTTCGGATCCCTCAGTTTCTGCCACAGCCTCGTTGGGAAGCGCAGCTTCGAGGTCAACCACGTGTTCGTCGATCTCTTCGAGAGCAGAGTCGATGTCCTCAATGTCGGGCTCATGTTCTTCCACTTCGTCCCGCACCATGTGCATGACCACCTCAGCCATGCCGCTTGGCGGACGATTTCGCGAACCCTGAAAAATGACGTCCTTCATCTCACCGCCGCGTAGGTGCTTTACCCGTTGCTCACCCAGGACCCAGGCGATGGCGTCCGCGACGTTGCTCTTGCCGCAACCATTCGGTCCGACAATGGCGGTGATTCCGTCTCCGGTAAAGATTATTTCGGTGTAGTCCGCGAAGGACTTGAAGCCAGTAATCTCGAGCCGCTGGAGTTTGAACATGAGCGATTCAGTATAATCGCCAAGCCCTCAGAACCTGAAAAGCCGGTCCGGCGAGGCGAGGTGCGGGTGAGCCAATATAATTGTGAGTTGCTTAGAATGTCAACTAAAACTTGAACTTAGCTAACTTTAATGAAGTAAGAAGCACGGTTAAGGTTGTGCTTAACGGTCCTTCACTGCAGCCGGAGAAACGCAGCGAGAGGGCGTTTAAGAGCATTAGGGCGCGGCCTTTTTGGTTAGCATTAACTCAAGGCCCTTACGTATGCCTTCGGGGGTGGTCGCCTCCGGTCTTAACTGCCTTCCGTCGATGATGATTGTTGGAGTTGAATCAAGCCCCAGGGATTCAGCTAACCTCTGGTCAGCGACGAGTCGCTCTTGGACCTGAGGCCCGTCGAGATCTTGGGCAAAGCGGTCCAGGTCGAGGCCGATGTCGTGTGCATATTTGAGAAAAACAGGTCGCGGATCATTATCGGTGGTCCACCCTGTCTGACTCTCAAACAAGCGATCATGCATTTCCCAGAAGCGGCCCTGAAGGCGGGCGGCTTCGGCAGCCTGAGCAGCTGCCAAAGCGTTGGCGTGAATTTTTGTTAATGGAAGATTTCGGAACATGAATCTGACTCGCTGTCCATACTCCTGCTTGATTCGCTTCAACTCCGGATGGAGTGCACCACAGGGAGGACATTGATAATCACCAAACTCCTCAAGCGTTACCGCGCTGCTCCTCTGATCCGCGGAGAGAGAACTTGTTTCCGGAGCGACGGATTCGTTTGCAGAGGAGAAAACGTCGGCGCTTGTTTTTTGTCGCGATCGGAGATCACACGCCGCCATCACTATCGTGCCTATAAGCGCACCACCAATGATGGCGAGAGCAACTCTTTTTCTCATTAAATGCTCCTCACCGGGGCTTCACTTTCAAAGTTCTGGTCCAGCCTCAGGAATCCGTCTTACGTAAAGCAACAAACTCACGCCCGGTCTAAGCGGATAACTCCCGGCAGAATTGAACCCTGATTTGATTTGCTCGTAGCGCTTGCCGAATTGCGCCTGCATCTCAGCCCCCTGGCCTTCCGACGCGACAATAAGCTGTTCCTTTGAATCCACCATGTGACCGTGATATCCGACGTGAGGGTAATCGCGGAGATACCATGGGAGTGGCCAATAGTCGGGAGAGACAATCGTGATACCAATGGAATTACCCTCCGGCGCTCGTTTAGCCTGGCGCCCTATCTCCTCAACCAGTTTTAAAGTCTCTCTCCGCGTGTGGGCATAGACATACACATAGTATTCGTCATCGTTGTCATAGTTGAAGAAGTTTAGATCAACAGTCTGGTAGCCGCTGACAGCGACTGTGAGAAGAGCGATCGCGCCCAGTAGCCTGAGATCGCCACGGAAAACCTGGTGGATCCGCTGTAGTGAGTATCCGCCTACAAGCGCCAATGGCAGGAGGAAATTCAGGGTAAGCCAGGGTGTTTTGTAGCGAATCAGTGAATAGGCAACCAATAATCCAAAGGCCCACAGGGCAGAAAATAATGCAAATGAGTTACGAGGTCTGCCGACGAGATAGGCGGCACCCAGCGAGCCGAAGAACAGTAGTGGCGATTCCTCGTTTAAAAGCCATTTGAAGTACGTATAGTACGGATGGACGTGAGCTTCGCTTCCGGTCTTTCTCCAGAACTGAAAGGTCTTGAACGCGTCATACACGCCCTTGGGGAAATTGGTAAAGAGCGAAGAATAGAAAAGGATGCTTACGGCAATGAAAACGACCAGTGCGCTCAATCCCCAAAGCGCAAGCGCCCGCGGCCCCCCTGCTCGTTCCGTAAACGCAGCGAGCACCGTTCGGAGTTCCTGTCGGGCTGACCGTGCTGATTGTTTGGACCTTAGGTGGATTGAGGATCGCCGTAACCAGCGATATATGTGAGTGGTTGCGAGCGCAATGACCAGCACGCCGGCTGAGATAATTGCTGTCTCTTTGGTGGCAAAGAGCAGTGCTGCCGAGATTGCGGCCAATAGCAGGTATAACGGGTTACCATCTTTGAAATAATTGAGTCCCGCTACAACAACTCCCAAAGTAAAAAAGATGAACAACGTTTCATGTATAAAGTAACGTGAGAGATATACAGCGCCTGGTGAGATCGCCAAGAGCGCAGCAGCCGACAGTGTGGCTATCGTCCCCAGAGAGCGACGCAATAGCAGCAACAGGTAGATGGTTGCTACTCCAAAGAGCGCCGGAACCAATCGAATTGTTACCGTGTTAAGGCCGTAGGTATTCTGTGCCGACGGACCGAACAGAAACCTGAGTATCCACGGAATCATTGCTGAGAAGTAATAGAGGGTTGGTCCGTGGTAGTTAGCGGGATCGTAATGATAAAAGCCTTCTCGAACTAACCGAACCAGGAAGTTCCCATTGACGCCTTCATCGTGATGAAGCGGCACTAATTGGAGGTGATAGACGCGGAGAATTGTCGCCACTGCCAGAATTAACACACTCGCAACTCGCCACGCAGGCTCCGACAACTCTTCCTTTGAGGGCGCGCTATTGGCTTCGACACCTTTCGATTTCAACGACGGCACTCCTGAAGCGCGCTCTGGCTTATGGCGCCGTCTTGTATAGACTGTGGTCACCAACTTCTCCAACCTTTGGGAAGGACGAAAAGAACCTATCATTCACATTCATCGCATCACGTTCAAGCCTGCCCACCACGACATAGTCAATCTTGTAGTTGCTGATTAACTGTGCCGCATCGGGGGTGCCGGCATAGATTCGCTTGATGTCTTCCTGGCGTTGACCGAACTCCAGGCCGTGGGTCCAAATATGGCCTGGATAACCCATGAGTGATCGCCTGCCGGTAAGAAATACGGGAGTATTGTGAACTGGAGCGTGCACGATGAGTGATCGTGGGCCGGTCTTGTCCTTTACCATTTCAGCGAACTCGATCCCGTCTCGATTAAATATTTGATACTGCACCTGGCGAAAGGCAATGGAGCCGACATCCAAGGCGCCCGCGAGCGTCACGCTGACGAAGAGCATTGCCGCCAGTACTCGACTCCACTTACCGTGCTGCCAAAGTCGCGCCAGAAGGATCGCTACTAAAGGCGCGGACGCCATCCACCAGTAGAACAGTACTTTGATGTTGTCCCAGATCCAGGGTGCCAGCTTCATAATGTTTGGCACGATAAAGCAGACTGTAAACGGCAGAAAGAACAGCAGCAGTCGCCGTGGCACGAGATACTGCTCTTTGCTGCGCCAGAGTATTGCCGCAACAGTGAGCGGAATGAACAGCCCGCTGTTTTTGAACCAAAACCACAGTGTGTTTTCCTGGCCCCTATCCCAACCCAACTGCCAGGCGAAGAACGACTTTGCATCAACCGCGCTGCCGTGGGTAGACCAGTACATCTGCGGAAGAGCGATAACGGAAGCGACGAGGAAGAAAGTCAACCATTCACGCCAGCGCTGCTCGAACAGTGCAATGAGGGCACCAACCACCATCACTACAACAAAACTGTGCGCGTGCACGAGTGGTAGAAATCCGGCAATCACACCGGCTGCAATCATTCGATGTGTTGGGGCAACCTGGGAAAAAGGGTCAAAGGCAACGGATGGGCCCTTCTTCCTCTTCTTACTTTTTACTCCATCCTCATTTGCTGCCGTCGAATCACCGAGGTCGGAACCGGAATCTGCCTCGTTGCTTAGAGCAATCCACCACTGCGTAAACACAATTATGGCAAGTGGCAGGCCCAGCAAAATCCCTCGCTGCGGCAGCAAGAGTGAGGAGATCGCGTTGCCCCAGCGCCAGGTAGTCTGCGGGATTACAGTAAAAGACGGCGCCAGGTTTTCGAGTGCGCCAAACAGCCCGTTCTCATTCTCTTTCGCCTGGTTCCCGAGAAGGATCCACCCCAAGCCGCCATTAAAAAGGACAAGAAGAGGTGTAATGACGGCCGCCAGACGATCACGCAATAACTCCCAGGCCCAGCGATGCAGCAGTCCTACGAACGCTATTGCGAGCAGGAAATTTTCACTGAACATTGAATCGCGAAGACTGGCTCCGCAACGAACAAAGATCGCCGATACAAAATCGGTAAGAAAAGGATAAGTGAACCGGACGCCGGCGTAAGTCGGATCTTCGGGAGGAAAATTGTTTCCGAAGGCGAAGCCCGTGATAACGCTGAGATGGAACGGCAGGTCACCAAAATTGTTGAGCGCGCCAGTGTAAATCCCTTCCGGTAACTCAATCATGGCCCGACTAAAAACCTTCCAAAGTACAACAGCGGTAAGTAGATAGAAAACAACATACCCCAGTGGTGCTCTGGTCGGATGCATCAATGCGCGTCTGATTGAGCTTGTTGTCTCTTCAACTTGAGATCGCAACTGCTTCCGGCGTGTGGGGTTTCTCCAGATGAACGCAGTGGGAATAACGAGCACAAGAACTGTGAGCAGAATTGAAAGGGGGGTAAGCCCCAGGAATGAGGAAAGGATAAAACCAACCAGGCCCAAAGCCGCGAAACCGATACATGTTCCGGCACAAAGACGCGGAGCGAACGCTGTGCGTTCCTCGTAAAGATATGTGGCAACCGTGCCGCTGGCTATAGCCAGTGAAGCCAGCGCAAGCGAGATGATCATGCACAGTGAGACAGACTACTGACAGTCGGCTCTTTGAGAGGATTATACAGGATTCGAGCACGACCCGACGTGCTTCTTGAAGCTAAACGAAACCTTAAGCGAATGCCGGCAGCCATGTTGCGCAGACTCTTAATATCAGTTAGTTTCAAAGAAGAGAGGTCCAAAGACAGATGCTACGTGCAGGCATTGTTGGCTTACCCAACGTCGGCAAGTCAACGCTCTTCAATGCGCTAACCGCGCAGACTGCAGCGGTGGCCGCAAATTATCCGTTCGCGACTATTGAACCCAACGTAGGCATTGTACCCGTGCCGGATGAGCGGTTGGAGCCGCTGGCTAAGCTTGTGAAGACCGAGACGATCATTCCGGCGACAGTAGAGTTTCTGGACATCGCCGGGTTGGTGCGCGGCGCCTCAAAGGGGGAGGGACTGGGAAACCAGTTTCTCGCAAACATACGCGAGACGGATACGGTCGTCCAGGTCGTCCGATGTTTTGAAGACGAAAGCGTCATTCATGTCGAAGGGTCAGTTGATCCGCGGCGCGACATAGAAACAATCCAGATAGAGTTAGCCCTCGCTGACCTTGCGACCGTAGAACGACGTCGCGAAAAGGCGCAAAAGAATGCCAAAGCAGGAGACAAAACGGCACGCGCCGAACTCACCGTGCTCGACCGCCTCCAGCAGGTTTTGGGACAGGGACAATCCGCACGAACAGCGAAGCTCAGTGATGACGAGCTGGCCCTGGCGCGAAGTTTCTATCTCTTAACAATGAAACCCACGATCTACGCCGCAAACGTGAACGAAGCAACGCTGTTGAATCCACAAGATAATCCAGGGGTTCGGACCGTGTATGAGATCGCTGAAAGAGAGGCAGCGGAGTGTGTCGTCATTTGTGCTCAACTGGAGGCTGAATTGGTGGCCCTGCCACCTGCTGAACGTGTGGATTATTTGTCTTCTCTAGGAGTGGCAACCAGCGGTGTCGATCGACTTATCAAAAGCGCTTACCATCTGTTGGGACTGATGTCATTCTTGACGGCGGGCGAGAAAGAGGTTCGCGCATGGACCATTCCGCAGGGGACGCGTGCTCAGCAAGCGGCGGGAGTAATCCACTCAGACATCGAGCGAGGATTCATTCGTGCCGAAGTGGTTAATTATAATGACCTGATAAGCGCAGGTTCGTATGCAGCCGCACGTGAGAAGGGACTACTAAGATTGGAAGGCAAGGATTACATGATGCGAGAGGGCGATGTGGTCCATTTTCGCTTTGCCGTTTAACGCGGTACCATCTCGCCCCAACGAAATTGACTCGAGAGCTTATCGCAGCAAGGCCCTGATGCCGACAAGGAGCAGGTATCCCACGGCGATTATGACTGCCAACTTGATCAACATTATGGCAATGCCGAAGAGCACTTTCAAAATGCCCAGGGTGACGCCGGCTGCTGTAAGCACAATTGGGACGCCAATAGCGAACACAAAAATGCCTAGCAGTATCATTCCTACAATTCGAAGAACATCCTTTGCTTCTTTCATGACACACTCTCCCAACTCATTTGGTGGTTCTACCTTATCAAAATATCCGCTAATGTGCTGCCTTCAGTAATACGAACGGCCAACCTTAACCGTTCCGTCGAAAATCTGCCGTTTTGGCCAGTAGAATTAGATAAAATCTCAGCCAAATTGCTTAGATACCGCAAGACCCCGAATATGCGCAATTCCAAGTCGCCTGTTCCGTGAGTTTGGGTGATAATTATACACAGGCATGGCTCGGTCAACTACAGGTAATCTCTTCGAAGAAGCTGTTCAGCCTTTGGCGGTGGACAGTTCGGCGCCGCTGGCTGAGCGTATGCGGCCGCGCTCCCTGGCGGAGTTTATGGGTCAGAGCCATCTCGTCGCTGAAGGTCGTATTCTCAGGCGGCTACTCGAGGGCAAGGCAAATCTACCTTCACTGATTCTCTGGGGGGCACCCGGGACAGGCAAGACGACCCTAGCGCGACTTCTGGCAGAGAAAACGAGCGCCCGTTTTGTGGCACTATCAGCGGTGTTTTCCGGCGTAAAGGATCTGCGCGAGGCGATCGCCGATGCTCGTCACGAGCAAAAGTTCGGCAGGCGAACGATTCTTTTTATCGACGAGATCCACCGTTTCAACAAGGGGCAGCAGGACGCACTGTTGCATGCAGTGGAAAACGGCACAATCACACTAATTGGGGCAACCACTGAGAATCCATCATTCGAAGTGACCGGGGCGCTACTTTCACGCTGTCGCGTGCTCGTCCTTAATCCACTCGAACCGGAGGAGGTGATTGCCATTCTGGAGCGAGCCCTGGCCGATGCTGACCGCGGCCTCGGGAACCTCCAGCCGGAAATCTCCGCCGAGCTAATTCAGATATTGGCGACCTCTTCGGGAGGGGACGCGCGTGTTGCGCTGGCTGAACTTGAGGCAGCTGTGGAATCAACGAAGCCTAACAAGGAAGGCCACCGCGCCATCACTAAAGAAGTTGTGAGGGAAGCGCTTGGCCGCGCTCACTATGCCTATGACAAGGGTGGTGAGGAGCATTACAATCTTGCTTCGGCATTGATCAAGTCGTTACGAAATTCCAACGTCGACGCCTCTCTTTATTGGCTGGCCCGAATGATCGAAGGCGGCGCCGACCCGGTCTTTATTGCACGCCGGCTCTGCATCCTTGCGTCGGAAGACATCGGGCTCGCTGACCCTCAGGCCATGGTGCAGGCGGCCGCAGCCGCTCAGATCGTGCAGCTCATTGGCTTACCCGAGGGTTTGTTTCCGCTTTCACAAGCCACCATCTATTTGGCTCGTGCGCCCAAGTCCAATGCTGTGCTGCGGGCTTATGGGGCGGCGGTAAAGGATGCCATGGAGACAGCCCGAGAACCGGTTCCGTTGCACTTGCGAAACGCGGTGACGCCTTTGATGAAACTCGTTGGGTACGGTCAGGGTTATCGCTATGTGCACAGCGATGCGGCGGCAAAGGACGAAATGGAGTGTTTGCCCGAACGCTTGCGTGGTCGCAAGTATTATGAAGGTCAGGAGTAGAGAAGACTATCCCCGAGATCAAGGGTTTAGCAATGGCGACAATTTCCACGAAATCGAATAGAGAGTTGGCGTTCCTTCACGACCTCTTTGTGGCGACTGATTGGGGCGAGAGATTTTCCTCACTAGTCGACGAACAAGTTGAGCTACCGGAAAAGGGCGAAGCCCTCTATCTAGTTTGCGGAACCGGCGGACATGCAGTTGCGCTGCAAGAGCAAGCGGGCGAGGAGTTAAAGTTCATCGGCGTCGACGAAAACCACGAATATATCGAGTTGGCCCGCGCCAAAGCGATGGCAACCGACCTACCGGCCGAATTTTCGCAGGGACAGGTTGACTCTCTCTCGTTTGCAGAAAATAGATTCGACCTGGTCGTCGGAGATGCTTCGCTGATCGCGCCACGACGCGTGAGCAGAATGCTGGAAGAGATGATCCGAGTCGCAAAGGCTGCGTCCACGGTGGCCTTCTATCTGCCTACCGCATCCAGCTTTGGTGAATTCTTCTCCATCTATTGGGAGGCCCTGCATAATTGCGGCCTGATCGACCACGAGGCTGATGTTGAACACTTGATTACTGAACTGCCAACAACTTCACAGGTTAAGGAATTTGCTCAGACCTCTGGCCTTGAAGATGTCCTTTCCTCAACGCGAATCGAAGAGTTTGATTACGAATCTGGGGAAGCCTTTCTTAAGTCGCCCTTAATCTCCGACTTTCTGATGTTGGGCTGGCTTAATTCAGTTCCCAAAGAATCTCAAGAGCTGGTAGCCGGCGAGATTGCGCGCATCATAAATGAAGAGCGGCATGAAGCGGAGTTTGCCTTGACTGTGAAGGCGACCTTAATCGTGGGTCGGAAGAGCCGAAGCAATTAGCACGTGGCGTGTCGGAAAGAGGAGTCTGGAGGCGCCGATCTCACTTCTCCTTCAGTTCCGGGGGTTCCTTTTCACCTTCGTCCAGGCCTTCCTTAAAAGCTCGCTTACTCTGTCCCAGAGCTTTTGCAAGCTGCGGCAGCCTTGTGGCGCCAAAAAGAAGGACAATAACCACTGCGATCACGATAAGCTCGGGAGTTCCCAGCCCCCCAATTGCTAAAAATGTTTCACTCATAAAGTACCTCTTTTGGGTGGGGGCAAGCTGTCAGAGTATTTCCTACTCGCCATTGTTCGATTCGTAAAAGAGATATTTCCTCCACGTTTCATCTGCTCGCCCTAGATAACGCATGATTTGCCGGTTCACATGCAATGAAAAACCGCGTGGCCGTCGCAATAAGTGCATACTCGACTCTTCCGGGGTGCGGTTTCCCTTTCGATGATTGCAACGCTTACAGCAGGCTACCAAATTATCCCACGTCGACTCTCCTCCACGCGAGCGGGGCAACACGTGGTCCAGGGTCAGGTCGGAGGGAGGATATTGCCTGCCGCAGTACTGGCAGGTGGAATGGTCCCGCAAAAGGATATTCTTTCGGGACAACGAGCGTCTCTCAAAGGGGATGTGGATGTACTCTGTCAACCGGATTACTGCGGGCGCATGAATCGACAGTTTTGCAGAGTGCAGCATATGGCCATTGCGCTCTTCGACGCGCGCAACTCCCTTAAAGATCATCACCACTGCGCGCCTTTCGGTGCACACATTGATGGGCTCAAACGAGGCATTTAGTACTAAAACGCGGCCGTTCATACGAAGCTTGATATTACGCGAGCGCTGGAGAGAGTGTCAAAATCTATTGGCCGGGGGTGCCGGTCCCGGTCTGGTTTTGATGCCGGTGGCCGCATCGCGATTGCCTGGAACGGTTTAGCAACGACCAGTAGGCCTAAGTGATGCGGGAGAACTCATCTGTCGCCTCTACCAGGGCGCTAACAATGCCGGGCTCGGTGGCCGAATGACCGGCGTCGGGTATTATCCGCAGGGTGGCTTCCGGCCAGGCCCGGTGTAAGTCCCACGCGCTCATCGCCGGAGCGACCACATCGTAGCGACCTTGCACAATCACGGCGGGCAGGTGCCTTATCTTGCCTATGTTCTCGAGCAGGTAGTTCTCAGTCTCAAAGAATCCGTTATTGACAAAGTAATGACATTCAATTCTCGCTACGGCCAGAGCAGTGTGAGGTTCCGCAAAATGGTCTATTAGACTTTGATCCGGCAGAAGCTTTAAAGTGCTTGCTTCCCAGACAGACCATGCTCGAGCGGCTGCGAGTCGTACGCTTTCATTATCGCCAACCAGACGGCGATGGTAAGCAGCGAGCATGTCACCACGCTCGGCCTCAGGAATAATGCTCACGTAATGTTCCCAAAAGTCGGGAAATATCGCGCTCGCCCCGGCACCTTCCTGATAGAACCAGCTGATCTCGTGTGGCCGGCAGAGAAAGATCCCGCGCAATATCAAGGCCTTTACTCGTTCCGGATGCGTCTCCGCATAAGCCAGAGCCAGAGTGCTGCCCCAGGATCCGCCAAACACCAGCCAGCGCTCGATACCCAGCGACTCGCGTAGCTGCTCTATGTCAGCTATCAGGTGCCAGGTGGTATTCTCTTCCAGGCTTGCGTGCGGCGTGCTTTTTCCGGCGCCACGCTGGTCGAACAACACCGCGTGATAGGTGTCAGGGTTGAAGAACTGGCGATATTCCGGGATAAGTCCTGCACCCGGCCCCCCATGAAGGAATACTGCGGGCTGCCCTTTCGGGTTGCCACACCGCTCATAATAGAGTTCATGTACGGCCGAGACCCTAAGCCTTCCAGTATTGAATGGTTCCAATGGGGAATACAAAGATTTCATTGCGACCATGATACACGACTTTGGGTTACAGGACTTCTTTACGAAAAGCTCGCTCGAGCAATCGTCAGGACGAAGACTTCCTTCGCACCTGCGGAGAGCAACGTATCGGCACACGAAGAGACTGTGGCGCCCGTAGTATAGACATCGTCTACGAGTAAAATTCGCTCGTCTGAAATGAGCCGCGGGTAAATTACCGCAAATGCCTTTTCAACGCTCGCGCGCCGCGCGTGGGCACTCATGCCGGCACGATAACGTTCTGAATGGGCCACACGAATCAAGGTCGTCTCATCGAGCGGCAGCCCTGTCACGCGAGAAAGCTCTCGCGCCATCACCGCGGCTTGATTAAACCCTCGCGACTTTTCCCGCCGGGGATGAAGTGGAACGGGAATTATTCGTGTTGCCCGGGTCAGCGGTACGCGCTTTTGAGTTGTTAAAAGCAGCCCGGTCAGGCGAGCAGAAATGTAGGGCCGATGTTTGAGAGAAAGCACGGAAGCCCGCAGCGCGCCTGCGTACGCTCCGCAGGCGCGCGCTGCCGAGAAGGCATGCAAGTCACACCGCCGGCAGCTCACCTCCTCGGGCTTTACCTCTGTCAAACCCTGGCGGGAAAGTTCGCCGCACTTCCAACAGAACGTCTCATCATCATGAAAAAGGCGTGTCTCGCGCCAGCAGTTAGTGCAGGCAATTCCATCTGCCCGCGACTCGACGCTTTGGCCGCAGATTGCACATGCCTGCGGATAGAGAATTGCAAACGCGGCATCGTAAAGCTGACTGAAGGTACTTGTGAGGAACATCTGAGAAGGACAAATGGATCCGCAGATTACGCAGATTATATGAATTTACATAAATTTATGCTCATGACCGGTTACTGCACCAACTTAATGAGGCAGCATTATTTGTTCACCGGACGAGAGGGAATCCAATTCAACTTCATCCAGGGTGAGGTTCGGTGTCTTAAAAAATCCGCGAAATCATTGGCCAGAATTCGCTAGTCCTCGTCTTCACTCAATAAACCGCGTTCATGTAGATCCTGACAACGCATGCAATGGCGAGCCCAGGGAACCGCATCCAGTCGCTTGTCGGGCAGCACTTCCCCGCACCTTACGCACTTTCCGTAATCACCGTCTTCAATTCTTTCCAACGCCTCATCAATAAGATTCAGCAACTGGCGGTCATTATCTGACATGGAAACGAGCAGTTCTTTTGTGTAGGCGTTGGCCGCCATGTCCGCGGGATCCTGGGTCGCTTCAGCATCGCGTTCCCGGCTGTAAAGTTCAGCCTGCTGTACCTGGCCGACCAAACTCTCGCGGCGATTCAACAACTTGTCGCGAAATACTTTTACTCGTCTTTTATCCATGATTCGTTGAATCCTCCACTCCCCAACCGGATGATTAGCACTGGCAGCACTGTGGGAGCCAAAAGGCGCTCATCACTTTTGGTACGGCAGGCCGCGCACGATTGTATAGGCACGGTACAACTGTTCGAGCAACACTACTCGCGCCATCTCGTGCGTGAACGTCAAACGCGAAAGCGACCAGTGATGACCAACTTTGCGTCTGAGGTCCGGAGAAACACCACCGGCTCCGCCAACAATAAAAACAACCTCCTTAACGCCCTTGTTCTCCCATCGTTTTACCTGTTCAGCCAATTCCCACGAACTCCACTGGGTACCCTCAGAATCAAGCAAAACCCAGTAATCACCGGGACGAAGCCGGTCTGAGATGCGTTTTGATTCCAGTTCGATGCCTGCTTTCGTCTCGATATTACCTGCATCGCGCACTTCGATTACTTCAAAGCGAACAAAATGGCGCAGGCGCTCGAGATAATCGCTGGCCAGAGCCTGCAGGTGCGCATTCTTGATTCTTCCTGGCCAAACGGCTTGAAAGTGCATCTGTTATCGCAAGGATGAAGCCAAGAAAACTATTCCTTTCAGTTAATCTGTCATCCCTTCTCCAACCGCGCGAGTCGTTCGTAAAGGTTTTTACGACTGATGCCCAGAATCCGCGCCGCCTCGGTCTTGTTGCCATTGGTTGCTACCAGGGTATCAGCCACATACTCCGCTTCGACCTCTGCCAACGATTGTGGTCGTTTCCGGCGACGATGCAGTTGGACCGCCGCCCGAAGGGAATCCGGCAGATCTTCGGACTCAATCCGCTTGCCGCTGGAAACAATCACTGCGCGTTCAATCAGGTTTGCCAGTTCCCGAACATTGCCGGGAAAATCGTATTCCTTCAATTGCGACAGTGCGCTCGATGCAATGCTGCCCACCGGCCGGCCATGCTTAGCGGCATAGGAGGTTACAAACGATTGGGCCAATTTCGGCAGATCGGCAGCTCTTTGCCGCAGCGGTGGTACTTGAATCTGCACCACGTTGAGCCTGTAGTACAAATCTTCGCGAAAATCGCGACGCCGTACCGCTTCTTCCAGGTTTACATTCGTCAAAGCAATCAATCGCGCATCTACCTTGATGGTGCGCCGGCCGCCAAGGCGCTCGAATTCCCGTCTCTCGATCACGCGCAGTAATTTTGCCTGCGAGTCAGTTGAGAGATAAGCAATCTCATCGAGAACAAGACTGCCATGGTGGGCCGCCTCGAGGCGACCAGGTTTCGCCTCGGCCGCTCCGGTAAAAGCCCCTCGTTCGTAGCCAAAGAGCTCGGCTTCCAGGAGGTCACTTGGCAGAGTGGCGCAATCGATCTTAACGAAAGCCTGCGCCGCACGGCGAGAATGCGAGTGAATAAACATGGCGAGCGCATCTTTACCGACCCCCGATTCACCGGTTACCAGCACATTGGCATCAGTGGCTGCAACCCGTTTGGCCAACCGGACCGCCTCGGCCATCAGCTCTGACTGCGCAACGATCTCTATCACGATTCACTTCTCAAAGAACTGCCACTATCATCCTCCAGGTTTGAAGGCAGGTCGACGCGTTTCGAACTTCGCCAGAGACGTTCCAGGTCGTAAAACTTGCGGGCCTTGTCTTCAAAGACATGAACGATGAAATCGCCAAAATCGAGCAGAATCCACTCCGCATTCTTGTAGCCTTCGACGCGAGCCGGTGGCGACCCGGCGAGTTTCAGCGTTTCAAAGACAGCGTCGGAGATCGCTTGCACCTGACGTTCGTTGGTGCCGCTCGTAATCACAAAATAATCGGTAAAACTTGCCACCTCGCGCAGGTCGAGAACAACGGTGTTAACAGCCTTCTTCTCGCTCGTTGCACGCAATGCAAGAAGAATGCGGGGATCGAGTTCAAAAACAGATTCAGTCTTCTGCACCTGCTTGAGCGGAGGACGGCTAGTGTTCGCCGGATGTAACGATTGTTCTTTGGCAATTGAGTTATGCTTCATTCGAAATTCTTGTAGAGTGTGTACTTCAATATATAGTCGGCAACCGGCGGTGGAACGACTTTTAGCAAATCATCTTTACGGTCGGCGCGCGCGAACTGCCGAATCTCAGTGGCAGATACATCAATCCTAACGATGTCAGTCAGAAAGATAAGTTTAGCTGCGGAACTATCAATTGTCTGAAGTGCCTCGGAACGGCTCGCGCCCTGCAGATCCACAATGCGTTCTGCTACTGAGGGCTTGATGTGGCCCAGCTCGATGGGATAACCGGGGCGCGTCACAACAATATGACTGGCCATTGACATCAATTGTTCCCACTCCCGCCAGGACGTAATTTCCAGCCATGAATCGGAGCCCATCAGGAAAAAGAGTCGCGCTGAGGTTCCGAATTGCGCTTGAAAAAACGCCAAAGTATCAACTGTGTATCGACGATCTGGCTCCTCGAGTTCAAAGGTCGAAACCTTCAGCCGTGCACTATCTTGAGTGGCAAGGGCCAGCATTGCGTAGCGATGCAAAGGCGCTGTCACCTTTTGCTCCAGCTTGTGAGGAGCGTGCTGGGCCGGCACAAAAAGTAGTTCATCAATGTCAAACAACTCGGCCACGTGTTTTGCGGTTTCAAGATGTCCCAGATGAACTGGATCAAACGTGCCACCATAAATCGCAATACGTTTTAGTCTTCGGTCCATTGAGCTCTGGGATCCAGGCCAGTCGCTTCTAAACTGCTAGTTCGAGATTGGCGTCATCTCCCGCCATCTCACTCAATCGAACCAGCTTCACACCAACGCCCTTCACCAGATCCCGAACTCCCTGGTTTGCCACTGAGGAGATGGCATAAAACTCCCTGCCGTCGCTTTCCGCAGCTTTTCTCAGGTTTTCCAGTCGTTCTGGTTGATCGAGAGCATCAATCTTGGTGGCTACGACAATCTGCTGCCGTGAGGCCAGCGCCGGGCTGTATGCGGCCAATTCCCGGTTAACCGTGCGGTAATCACCAACGGGATCGCGTCCACTTGCTGATGATACGTCAACCAGATGAAGCAACAACTTGGTTCTCTCGACGTGACGCAAGAAGCGGTCGCCGAGACCTGCACCCTGATGTGCGTTCTCGATCAAGCCCGGGATATCAGCGATTACGAAGGTTCGAAAATCACCCAGGTCAACCACACCCAGGTGTGGCTCAAGGGTCGTGAACGGGTAATCTGCAATCTTGGGTTTTGCAGCTGAGACCGTTGAAATGAAAGTAGATTTTCCCGCGTTTGGAAAACCTACCAGCCCGACATCCGCTAACAATTTCAATTCCAGTTGCAGGTCGCGTTCTTCGCCGGCCCCTCCATTCTGATGGTATCGCGGCGCTCGATTGGTGGCAGTCGTGAAATGGGCGTTTCCAAAGCCTCCGCGACCCCCTCGCGCCGCGAGCCAGCGTGTACCATCGGCGGCTAGATCCTTGAGTAATTCGCCGGAAGCTGAATCAAAGATCTGAGTCCCTACAGGGACTTTAATAATCAAGTCCTGGCCATCGCGGCCGGCGCGATTAGACCCTTCGCCATGCTTCCCGCGACCAGCAATGTGTTCGGGGTTATACCGAAGGTGAAGCAACGTGTTGAGAGAAGTGTCGGCAATGAACCAGACATCGCCACCTCGGCCACCGTCGCCACCGGAAGGGCCACCCCGCGGCACAAACTTTTCTCGGCGAAATGCCGTGACGCCGTTCCCACCGTCCCCCGCTTGCACGTGAATCTTCGCACGATCAATAAACATAAAACTGAAAGCGACGCCCCGGGCGCTCTACTCATTAGGCTCAGGCGTCGCATAACTGGACAAAAATTTGCTTAAACTTTCATGCGGAAGATGCTTGCTCAACGGGGTAGACACTTATGAATTTGCCCATCCTTCCCTTGTTTTCAAACTTCACAATCCCATCGACCAGCGCGAAAAGAGTATCGTCCTTGCCACGGCCGACATTCTTTCCGGGTTTCCATTTTGTACCCCGCTGGCGAGCGAGAATATTCCCGCCAACCACTTGCTCGCCGCCAAACTTTTTGAGACCCAATCTCTGGGCTGACGAGTCGCGGCCATTACGAGAGGAACCAACTCCCTTTTTGTGTGCCATGAATAAAATTTTCGATTTTCGATTGCCGATTGCGTGTTTAGATCGCGCAATTCAAAACTCGATCCCCCTCCTACGAAATAGAATCTATTTTGACAGCAGTAAAAGGCTGTCGGTGCCCTTGCGTGCGTTTGTAATGCTTTCGTCGCTTCTTTTTGAACACCAACAGTTTTTGTTCCCGCCCATGCTCAATAACTGTGGCAGAAACTTTAGCCGCTCCCACCACAGGAGTAGCCTCTTCTCCATCCCCGGATGTAAGCAAAGCGTCTAGCTCAATCGATTTCCCGACCTCGGCATCCACCAGGGGGATTCGAACAGTAACCCCCTTTTCCACCACAAACTGTTTGCCGCCCGTCTTTATGATTGCGTATGGCATGTGTTTAGTCCTCTCAGGCCGATTCTGTTGGTACAGAAATCAATTATTATAAACGTCTCACGATCAATACGGCAACCACCCGGAGACCTAGACGGCGCTGGCGACTACCTCGCCGAAGTTTCTCGTTCCTTTGCCTCCGTTCTGCATCAGGAAAGTCTCCATGAAACTGGTGGAGAAGTTTCCGGCGCGAAACTTTGGGTCATCCATAATCTTCAAGTGCAAAGGAATCGTGGTCTTGATCCCTTCCACCACCATTGCCTCGAGGGCCCGCTTCATCCGCGCAATAGCCAGTTCTCGCGTTCGGGCGTGAACGATGACCTTCGCGATGAGGGAATCATAGAATGGCGGGACTGAATAACCCGAGTAAACATACGTGTCCACGCGCACACCGGGTCCACCAGGTAGATTGAAGGCCGTAATTAACCCCGGTGATGGCGCAAAGGTCTCTGGATTTTCCGCGTTGATCCGGCACTCGATGGCGTGTCCTACAATGAGCAAATCATCCTGCGTGTAACCAAGAGTTTCTCCCTCGGCGATCCGGATTTGATTGCGCACAATGTCGGCGAGAGTAACCATCTCAGTGACGGGATGCTCGACTTGTATACGTGTATTCATCTCCATGAAATAGAACTTGTTGTCCTTGTCCAGGAGAAATTCCACTGTACCCGCGCTCGCGTAGCCCAGTTTATTGCACGCTGCAACCGCCGCGTTCCCCATCTCACTTCTCAATTCGGGCGATAGCACGGGAGAGGGAGCTTCTTCCAACAGCTTCTGATGACGTCGCTGAATAGAACACTCTCGTTCGCCCAGATGGATACAGTTTCCGTACTCATCTGCCAGCACCTGGATCTCGATGTGGCGAGGTTCTTCCAGGAACCGCTCAATGTAAACGCTGCCATCCTTAAAAGCCGCCGCTGCTTCGGTGGACGCAGTCTCAACTGCGGTGTTCAATTCTGATTCCGCGCGAACGATGCGCATGCCCCGCCCACCACCACCAGCCGCAGCTTTCACAATGACAGGAAAACCAGTCTCGCGCGCCACTTGCAATGCCTCCCCAGGGGAACCGATTGGTTCAGAACTGCCGGGAACAATAGGGATTCCGGCCTCTTTCATCGCACGCCGCGCCTCTACCTTATCGCCCATGAGGCGGATGATTGCTGCAGATGGACCAATGAACTTGATATTGCAGGCTTCGCAGATTTCCGCGAAATAAGACGACTCCGCCAGAAAACCATAGCCGGGATGAATAGCGTCAACATTAAAGATTTCGGCGGCGCTGATTATGGCCGGAATGTTGAGATAGCTCTGTGCAGAAGGAGCCGGACCAATACAGGCGGCCTCATCCGCAAAGCGCACGTGTAGGGAGTCGCGATCGACATCGCTGTGAACGGCGACGGTGCGAATACCCATCTCTTTGCAGGTCCAGATGATTCGGCAGGCAATCTCGCCCCGGTTGGCGATAAGGATCTTCTTGAATTTTCGGTTGGCAGTGTCCATTCTTGGCTGGGCCGTCTAAAGTGTAACGTCCAATGTCCTTTCCCAACACAAGCTGTGGTCTTGCGCGCATGCGCGCAAGATGACAGCTTGCGTTACATTAGATCCGGGAATTGGACATTGGACGTAGGATTGCGAATTGCGGATTTCGGACTGCGGATTTGAAATCCGAAATGCGCAATTCGCAATCCGCAATTCTACGGATACCTGCTACTTCTTGATACCGAACAGCGGTTGTCCATATTCGACAGGCTGTCCGTTCTCGACGTATATCTTCGTTAACTCGCCGAATGTTTCTGCCTGAATCTCATTCATCAATTTCATCGCCTCAATAATGCAGACGACGGTGTCGGGTTCTACATAACTACCAATCCTTACAAATGCATCTGCAGCCGGCGATGGCGCGCGATAGAATGTGCCGACTATTGGCGACGTGATGATGTGTAGATCCTGATCCTCGGAGGCGGCTGTTTCCGCGCGCGCTCCCGGATGCGCTGGCGCCGTTAGTGCTACAGACTTTGGTTGGATGGGTGATTTGCGAGTGCCAGCTACCAATTCAGGAGAGGTTTCTGCTGTCAGTAACGGTTCTGCCTCCACGTCGGCGGCGCCGGGATATGCATCCCGCCGTACACGAACGCGAAACCCAGCCTTTTCCAGTTCAAATTCTGCCAGACTGTTCTCTTTAATAAGAGCGATGAGTTCGCGTAACTCATCCATATTTATCGATGCGTCAGGGCGGCCGGTCCGATTTCGGTGTCTCCGGCGACCACGTCGCTCGAGCGGCCCTTCGCCTTCCTGTCGGTCAGGCGCGATAGCTTGTCCCTGGTGATCGCTCATCTGTTTTTTTGCGCTCATCCGCTGTGATTGCTAGCAGGACTTTTCAAATGTCCCCAACAAGCCATCAGCCCCAAAAGACCTGGTCCTTCGACGCCGCTGGTCAATTGGGGCTTTGCTGACCGGGCGAACGCTACCTGAGCCCTCGCTAAGGTTGCATGCCAACTATGGTTCTTTGTCCTCTGCCGACGCGTCTGTTTCAGCGGTTCCGGGCGCTTCCTTCGCTTCACTCTGGGTTTCAACTTCTTCGACGGTTCCGCGAGCTTCCACTTTCTCCGACGGCTTCGTTCCGCGACGCCGACTCTCGGTTGTTCTCTTTTTCTTAGAGGCCGCCGCTTTTCGTTTCTTTGCTGACTCGAGCGCTTCACGCTCGCGCGGATTATCGACGAGCTCGATAATTGCCAGTTCGGCGTTGTCACCTTCACGGCGGCCAAGCTTTAATATTCGCGTGTAACCGCCCGGCCGGTCCTCATAACGCTTACCAAGGTCATCAAACAACCGTTTCAACGCGGCCACGCCGGCTGTGCGTGGCAGCCGCAACTGTCCGCGCTTTCCGGTGAGAGACGTCTGCTGCGTGTTGCCCGCATGAAAAAAGCCCGCGGCCTGCCGCCTCAAATGCAGAGCGCGTGCATCGTCTCCATCCAGGTTTTGCGCCTTCCGCGAGAGCGTAATTGCCCGCTCAACGAATGGTCTGAGCTCCTTTGCCTTCGGCAACGTAGTAACGATTCTCTCGTCTCGCGAGTTAATGAGCGAAATCGCCAGATTGCGAAGCATCGAAATGCGATGTTCAGTAGTTCTGCCAAGTTTACGATGTGCCTTTAAGTGCCGCATGGTCCTTGTCTATGCCAACTCTACTATTATCCGCTGCGCTGAAATTCTTACTGTTCCTCAACTCCTTCAAAATCTGAGATGTCGGCTCCGTCTCGACCGCCCGACCCTGGTATGGGATTGCCCTGTTCATCAAACTCCATCCCAAAGTCCAGGCCCATCCCGTTGAGTATCTCCTTAATCTCGTTTAACGACTTCTTGCCGAAATTCTTGGTGGCAAGCATTTCTCGCTCAGTGCGTTGAACAAGATCCCGAATCGTTCGAATGTCGGCGTTCTTCAGACAATTGTAAGAACGGACTGACAACTCGAGTTCATCGACAGACCGATCGAGTTGATCGTTTCTGGGCAATGGCGGGCGCTCCATCTTGGAGTAAGCAAAGTCATCGGTGTCCTCTTCGAAATTGATGAAGATCGACATGTGGTCCTTGATCAACTTCGCTGCCAAGCCTATCGAATCTTCCGGCTTCACAGATCCATCGGTCCAAACGTCGATGGTGAGTTTGTCAAACTCGGTATTCTGGCCCAACCGGGCGGCCTCTACTGTGTAATTAACCTTTTTTACCGGCGTATGCACAGAGTCGATTGGTATGTAGCCCAGCGATAGATCCTCATCAAAGTTTCGATCGGCTGAGACGTAACCGCGTCCGCGCTTCAATCTCATTTCCACGCGCAACGATCCGCCATCACTTACCGTGGCGATATGCACTGTGGGATCTAGGATTTCAACGTCGGCATCGGTTTCAATATCGGCGGCTGTAACCTCACCCGCGTCCTCTTTGGCAATTCTGAGAGTCTTCGACTCATTGCCATGCAATTTAAACGGCACCTGTTTGAGATTAAGAATCACATCTGTGGCGTCCTCAACCACACCCTTAATTGACGAGAACTCGTGCTCGACGCCTTCGATCTTTACGGCAGTTATGGCGGCGCCCTCGATTGAAGACAGCAGAGCGCGGCGCAAAGAGTTGCCTACTGTCGTCCCGAAGCCGCGTTCGAAGGGTTGGGCAGAAAAACGACCATAACGTTCGGTTAGTGTTTCCGCGTCAGCCGCCAGACGGCGAGGCATCTGAAAACCAGTCCAGAGATTATTTTGATCCATTGCCATAGCTTTTTGGTCCCAGTTAGAAATGCTGTTGGCCCGCAACCTCTAGCTCGCTCGGGAGCCGGCCCGGGCGTACTCTACTTGCTGTATAGTTCGACAATAAGTTGTTCGTTAATAGACCGGTCGATATCGTCGCGCGCCGGCAAACTCGTGACGCGAGCGGTCATGTCGCCGCCGTCCTGGGCGATCCACGACGGGCGTCCTCGGCCCGAGGCAGTTTGCCATGCACCTTCGATGTGGGGGTTTTTGCGACTGGCCTCTCTAACGCTAATCACATCGCCGGGCTTCATCTGATAAGAAGGAATGTCAACCTTTCTAGTATTCACCAGCACGTGGCCGTGGTTCACGAGTTGACGTGCCTGCCGGCGCGAGGTTGAAAAACCCGCCCGATAGACTGCGTTATCCAAACGGCGTTCCAGCAGGAACAACAGGTTCTCACCCGTAATCCCTTTCATGCGCGCAGCCCGCTCGAAATAGTTGCGGAATTGTCCTTCGAGGATGAAGTAAATGCGCTTGACCTTCTGCTTTTCGCGCAGCTGCTGGCCGTAGCCGACCAGCGCTTTGCCACGCCGCAAGGAGTTGCCATGCTGTCCGGGCGGCTGTGTGCCACGCTTTTCAATCGGGCAGGAAGGCTTGTAACACCGGTCGCCTTTGAGAAAAAGTTTTGCACCTTCACGGCGGCACAAACGGCACACCGCATCTCTATACCTAGCCAACTGTTTTCTGCCTCCAGTCTGTTAGACGGAAAAGTTTACAGGCCGCGCCATTGGGCAGTGACCCTTCATCCTTTAGGTTAATTACATTGCCGATTGCCAATCGGCAATCGCAAATCTAAACTCTGCGGCGCTTAGGCGGCCGGCAACCGTTATGGGGAATCGGTGTCGTATCCCGAATCGTCGTCACTCTGATGCCGGCATTGGCTATGGCCCGTATTGCCGACTCGCGCCCGCCGCCCGGACCCTTAACGCGAACTTCGCATTGCTGCATCCCCGCCTCGTGCGCCTTACGAGCCGCTTCATACGCTGCCTGCTGAGCGGCAAAGGGAGTGCCCTTCCGCGAGCCGCGAAAACCGCGAGCACCGGCGGATGATTGAGCAATCAAATTGCCTTCCAGGTCGGTAATTGAAATCATCGTGTTGTTAAATGACGCTGCAATGTGCGCAACACCGACCGGCACATTCTTCTTCTCTTTTTTCCGAAAAACTTTCTTTTTGCCGCCAGCTTTTGCCATAACTTATAGGTTGTTAGTTGTCAGTGGTAGTCAATTCAATGACGGCCAAGTTATTTCTTACCTGGAGCCTTCTTCTTGGCGATTGTTGCGCGGCGCGGTCCCTTACGGGTGCGCGCGTTGGTATGTGTACGTTGGCCCCGAACCGGCAACGAACGGCGGTGTCGCAAGCCGCGGTAACAACCAATGTCCATCAAACGCTTGATGTCCATCTGGATCCGCTTACGCAAGTCACCTTCGATTTCGCCCTGAGCTTCGAGGATTGCGCGAATCCGACTCAACTCGTCTTCACTCAAATCCTTAACGCGGGTATCGAGATTGACACCTGCTTCCACCAGGATCGAGTTTGCCCGCGAACGACCAATTCCATAAATGTAAGTAAGCCCGATCTCGGTCCGCTTGTTGGGTGGAAGATCGACGCCAGCTACACGTGCCATTACAACTCTTCTCCTATCCCTGACGCTGCTTATGTTTTGGGTTGGTGCAGATCACTCGCACCACGCCTTTGCGGTGGATGATCTTGCACTTGTCGCACATTTTCTTTACCGAAGCACGAACTTTCATCTCACTATACCAACTCCTCGCCGGAGAACTGCTACTTGTAGCGGTAAGTAATTCTGCCGCGATTCAGATCATAAGGTGATAATTCCACAAGCACCCGATCCCCGGGAAGAATACGAATAAAATGCTTGCGCATCTTTCCTGAGATGTGCGCAAGCACCTGATGCTGGCTGTCTTCCAATTCGACCCGAAACATGGCGTTGGGCAAAGTTTCGAGGACCTTCGCCATCACCTCTATAGCTTCTTCCTTCGCCATATCGTCTGGAGAACGGATTTGCCCCTACCGACAAACTATAAATAGTAACACCGCATTGCCGCATTTCCAAGCCGAGTAAGTGGCGTATTTTGAAGTTACGCCCAAACTGCTGCTGAATCGAGCAATAGTCTCCCGGCGCGGGTATTTATCGTACGGGAGCCCCTTTTTTTTGGCGACCCTCCAATTACAACTCTTCAGGCAGCCACTATGGCCTCAGGTTGACCTACCGGAACGACCTTGGTAAGGACCTCAGGACCTGCTTCAGTAATCGCCACGGTGTGCTCGGAATGGGCACTGGGCTGCCCGTCGAGCGTCACAACCGTCCAGCCGTCGCCGAGCACCTTCGTGAAGTGAGTACCCATATTGATCATCGGCTCAATGGCGAACACATAACCGGCTTTTATTTTTGGCCCTTGACCTGGCTTGCCGTAATTCGGAATCTGGGGGTCTTCATGCATCCGCCTTCCGATTCCGTGACCAACATAATCGCGCACCACTGCATAGCCGTGGGACTCGGCGTGCTGCTGCACGGCCCACCCGAGGTCTCCCAGACGATTACCAGGCACGCACTGCGTTATAGCCAGCTCCAGACACTCCTCGGTAACTCTGACCAGCTCCAGCCAATCCTCGCGCACGGTCCCAACCGGGACGGTAGCAGCCGTATCACCAACGAAGCCCGCAAGGGTGACACCACAGTCGATCGAAAAGATGTCGCCTTCGTTCAACTTGTAGCTGGAGGGAAACCCATGAACCACCTGTTCATTCACGGAAGCGCAGATCGAGTAGGGAAAGCCATGGTAACCCTTGAACGTAGGCAGAGCGCCTGCATCTCGGATCATGTGTTCCGCAGCTTGATCGATTTCGAGCGTCGTAACCCCCGGCTCCACCATCTTCTTGAGCTCTTGCAGCACGAGGCCTACCAGTTGACCCGCCGCTCGCATTTTTTCAATCTCTTTTTTCGACTTGCCAATGATCATACGACGCGCTCTTCAGAACTACTCTACCTGTCTCTCGTCACAATTCTCTCTATATCCCTGTATATGGCTTCCGGTTCCTGTGTGCCATCAACCCGGTGCAACAATTTTGCAGCGTCATAATAATCCAACAGCGGCCGCGTCTCCTGATCGAAGGTGGCGAGACGCGCCCGCACCGTCTCCGAGTTGTCATCAGCACGTTGAATAAGTCGTGCTTCCGGATGTAGGTCACAGACGTCATCGCTTTTAGGTGGTTTGAAATGGACGTTGTAGATCTCCCCGCAAATAGGGCAACTGCGACGGCCAATCATCCGCTTTTCAAGACAGTCAGTTGGCACCTCAACCAGGATGGGCTCGATTCTCTTTCCTTGTTCGATGGCCAGTTGTTCAAGCATTGCCGCCTGGGCCGGAGTGCGCGGAAAACCATCAAGAACGTATCCATGCACGCAGTCTTGACGCCCTGTTCTTTCTCGCACAAGCCTTATTGCCAGATCATCGGAAACGAGTTTTCCTGCAGCCATCACTTTGCGCACTTCTTCAGCCAGCGGGGTTCGGGATTCCTTCAGGGCCCGAAAAATATCGCCGGTGGAGATCTGCGGCAGGTGCAAACGCTCCTGAAGCAAGCGCGCCTGCGTGCCCTTCCCAGCACCAGGCGCCCCCATCAACACAATAATTCTCGCCATACAAATGCAAATTCTTGATCTTCAATGCATGAAGAATTGAGCCGCCAGCCTCAAGACTAGGATTGGAAATTCCTGCTCAGGCCCGCCTGCCTCGCAAGCGCCCGCCACTGCCGAGAAACCCTTCATAATTTCGCATAACCAGTTGCGCCTCAATTTGCGCCACGGTATCCATAGCCACGCCAACGAGAATCAACAACGACGTGCCACCAAAATAGAACTGGTAGCCCATGCCTGTAGGAATCCAACCCAAACCGGGCGTGCTGCTGACAAAAGCGTCGAGCCAGGTGCCAATCAGAGGCAGACGGCCTACCTTAAAGCCGCTCAACATAAACTGCGGCACAAAGGCGACAACGGCGAGGTAGACGGCGCCTACCGTAGTAAGGCGTGTCAGGATACTGTTGAGATAATCGGCCGTGGCCCTGCCGGGACGAATGCCTGGCATGAAGCCACCATGTTTGCGCAAGTTATCAGCCACCTCTTCCACGTTGAAAACGATCGAGACGTAGAAGAACGTAAAGAATACGATAAGTGACAAAAAGATTAGCTCGTAATAGGGATCGCTGGCATGGAATACCTGGAAGAAGGCGTACACTTTGGAATAGAACGAATTCGGGGTGTTCTGGTCCGGCGGAAAGGCAGCAAATAGACTCTGCGGCATTGATAATACTGAGGAGGCAAAGATCACCGGGATCACGCCACCCATGTTTATCTTCAGCGGCATGGTGGTCTGCTGACCACCGACAAGCTGTCGGCCCACGTGCCTTTTGGCATAGCTTACAGGCACCTTTCGCCGGGCAGCTTCAATAAAAACAATGAACCCGATGATCGCCACGAGAGCCAATATCAGTGCGATAACCCCGATTGTCTCGAGAGTGTCGCCGCCCCGCACTCGCTCAAAAACCTGCTCGACGCCGTTCGGCAAGCCAATCACTATACCGGCAAAAATCAAAAGCGAAATTCCGTTGCCAACGCCCCGCTCTGTAATCTGTTCACCGAGCCACATCACAAAAATCGTGCCGGTTGTGAGCGTGAGGATAGTTGTCAGCAGGAAACCCTTGGTCGGAGCTCCAACTCCATTGACCTGTAACCAATGGGCCACAAATGCCGTTTGAATTCCTGCCAAGCCTACTGTGAGGTAGCGCGTCCACTGGTTGATCTTCTGCCGGCCTATCTCGCCTTCCTCCTGCAACTTTTTCAGTTGCGGCGAAACCACAGTCATCAACTGCAAAATAATTGAGGCCGTAATATAGGGAGTCACGCCGAGCGCGAAAATCGAGATAGTGCGGAAGTTGCCGCCCGAGAAGAGATCCAGAACACCCAGCAATGTTCCGGCAACATCGTGCCACACGCGCTCTAGTTGCTCTCTATTGATGCCGGGAGCTCCTATATGCGCGCCCAGGCGATAGACGGCCAGCATCGAGAGCGTAAACAGAATGCGCCGGCGCAGGTCCGGCACATTGAACATATTCCGCACAGCAGCGAAAAATTTTTCCATAGGTTGCCTTGCTTCTCCTCGGGGCTTTCGGCGTTACTTGCCGATCTCCACTACAGAGCCCCCGGCCTTCTCGATCTTCTCCTTCGCACTCCTGGTGAATCTGTGAGCAGCAACCCGAAACGCCTTGGATAGTTCTCCACTACCCAAGACCACTACGTCGTATTTTGCCTTTTTAATGATCCCGCGATCGTGCAACACCTCGGGAGTAATCTCTTCGTTAGCCTGAAAGTGTTGATTAAGTGCGGCCAGACTCACCTCAAGCCAGCGCTTCTTGAAAATGTTGGTAAAGCCCCGCTTCGGCAAACGTCTATGCAACGGCATCTGACCGCCCTCAAAGCCGACTTTGCGGGAATAGCCGGAGCGAGACTTCTGCCCTTTCTCCCCGCGGCTCGCC
>Ga0209431_10000121_pt1 | contig 56222 bp, 46 predicted proteins | sample RifCSP13_3_FD_184021 | JGI IMG/M metagenome (GOLD analysis project Ga0209431, IMG submission 184021) | Soil microbial communities from Rifle, Colorado - Rifle CSP2_sed 13_3 (SPAdes) (version 2) | ecosystem: Environmental > Terrestrial > Deep subsurface > Rock core/Sediment | place: Rifle... | reverse complement strand
TGCTCTTGTTGTTATCCCAACATACAGCTGCTCAGTTTCAGCCGGCTGAGGTCGTCCGGTCGCAGGAAAGGACAATTGTCAACGGGAAGATTTACTTCATTCATACGGTGAAGAAGGGACAAACCCTGTATTCCATTAGCAAGGCCTATGAGGTGACCCAGGAAGACATACTGCGGGATAATCCGGGGATCGACCCCGCCAGCCTCCGGGAAGGCCTGGCCCTTAGGATCCCGGAGCCGAAGCCCAAACCCATACAGGCTGCTCCGTATCCCGAAAACAAGGAGGATTTTATTGCACATACTGTTAAAAGGGGACAAACCGTGTATTCATTGAAAAGGAAGTATGATGTATCGGTGGAGATAATCTATTATTATAACCCTTGGGCACGTGAGGGCATTCAACCCGACCAGACTGTGTGGATCCCCAGGAAAAGGGAAATGCGCAACAGGCCTGAACTTACGGAAAATGACAACCTGTTTCATTATTACACGGTAAAGGAGAATGACGCGCTGTATGCGATTTCCTGGCAATATGGAGTAACCGTTGCTGATATTATTAACAATAATCCTGAGCTGAGAGACGGTATTAAGACCAACCAGGTGCTTAAAATCCCGAAAGAAATAAAACCTGATCCGGATCTTGTTGTTACCGATTCATTACAGTTGGTAGAGCATCCTTGTCAGGTTATTGATCAGATGAAGACATACAATGTGGCGATGCTGCTTCCTTTTTTTGCGGAATATATTATGGAAGAGGCTTTGGTGCCTCTAGATACACTGGCAGAGGAGGGTACATATGTGCCGTTGCAAAAGCAGCAGGGATTAAGAGGCCGCAATTTCTCGGAATTTTATGAAGGATTTCTCCTTGCCCTGGATTCAATGAAAAGTGCGGGTTTATCGGTTAATTTGCATGTTTTTGATACCGAGCGGGATACATTTAAATTAAAGAAGATTGTCAGAGAATTATCTGTGATACAACCCGATCTTATCATTGGTCCGGTATATAGTGAGGATGTGAAAATTGCCGGACATCTGGCCAGGTATCAGGATTTTAACCTGGTATCGCCGCTGTCAACCAGACCTTCTCTGGTTAACAGCAATCCCAGAATATTCCAGGTAATTCCATCCACGGCTGCAGAAAGTAACGGACTTGCCGGATATCTGTCACAGTTCCGGAAAGGCCGGTTTATACTGATCCGGGGAACCGACAGTATTTCCATGCGTGATTCCTGGCGTTTTAAAAGGCAATTTACCGGGCAACTTCCATTGGATGACAATGGAAATCTGCTCCGGTTTAATGACTACCTGCTGAACGACAGTCTGATCTCGATACTCAGTCAGGTGCTGTCTCAGGATGAGGAAAATATAATTATTGTATTTTCTGATAATGAACCCGATGTGAGCCGCCTGATAACACGGCTATTTATGATGTCGGACCTGTATCCCATGAAATTATTCGGTCTCCCTTCATGGCAAAACTGGAAGACCATTGAACTGAATTATTTCCATATCCTGCAGCTTCATCTGATCACCCCTTTCTACACCGATTATTCGGATCCGCAGGTAAAGCGGTTTTTGTACAAGTGCAGGACAAACTATGGATATGAGCCCTATGAGATAAGTCCAAAGGGTTATAATTTCGTTATGCTTGGCTATGACATAGGCCTGTATTTTCTTTCTGCGCTCAAGCAGTATGGCAGGGAATTTCAGTACTGCCTTAACCAGGTTGACGAGGATCAACTGCTTACCAAATACAATTTTGTTCAGGAAGGAGAGGGTGGATATACCAACAGTAGTTTTAATCTTATTCGGTATAACACCGACTATACTGTGGCGAACACTGCGATTATCAATGGATCGGTTTTAGGTAACGGTATTTGGCAGGTTCAGTTGCCCTGAGCCCTGCTTTTCTGACCTGATCACTTTGTTTATCCTTGAAATATATTGAACGACATCAAATTTCCGTTCACAACCCTTGCGGTTCATAAACCTTATTTTTCCGAAAATTTCGCGTTCACCCCATGCCCTGTCATGGATTCCCCCGATTGACCAGGCACATCCGGTATAACCGTTCGGATCACGGCCATCAAGCTGGTATTTGTCGTTCAGGTAAATTGCTGTGCGTAATGCATCCTCGGGTGAGGATGACCATTCCAGAATTTTTTTTGCCCAGTACATACGCAAATAACCATGCATGGTGCCACAATACATCATCTGGCACTGAGCTGCATTCCACAATGAATCATGGGTACAGGCAAACTCAAACTGCTCATCGGTGTATAAATACTCCCTTTTATCCGATCGGTGTTCATACAGTGTTGCACATGCCCATGGCTGAAAGCCTTCAACTTTATCATACCGGCTATTGTAATAGCAAAAGTTATCCGAAAGCTCGCGCCGTACAATAAGTTCCTCAAGAAAGGCATCTGTATTTTCATTGCGTGGAAGGTTTTTGGTGACCTCAAGTGCTGCCCGTTGTGCTGAGATATGTCCGAAATGCAGGTACGGCGAGAGTCCCGAAACTTCATTGAGGTTGGGATCATTTCTTTTAGCAGCATACCTGGTAATTTTATCATCCAGGAATTTTCCAAGAAATGCAGTTGCGCCCTTCTCACCCGGAGTGAGCCATTCAACCGGCCTTACCGAATGATCAGCTGTAACTGTGATCGCAATAGCCTCCCAGTTAACGCGTTGAAGATGAAATTTTCCCCGTTGCGGGATAAGGGGCGGAAATTCATCCATAAATTCCGGCAGGAGCCTTGTTATTTTCGGCCGGAAAGTATAGGCTGCATATTCTTCCTTTTGGGATGCTATCCAGCAAGGGACGATATTATGGGTATCTACTTCATCGACCGGGATGGCTAAATGACCGGTCAATTCTTTTTTCCAGTTCTGCTTGATTCTCAGCGGATCGAAATCAGTCACCATGCGACTGACATGATGCTGCCGGATGAACCCGGGAATCGTGGACAAGGGTTCTCCGATAAGTACTGAAAAGGGAATGTTCAGTGATTTCAGGCAGGTTTCTACCCTTTGCAATCCCTTCAGCATAAACTGAAACTGCCGCCAGGCAGCTCCGAGAAAGTCATCTACCAGAGTAAATACAACCATTACCGACTGATCCATGTTTTCGGCCGTTTCAATGGCATATGAAAGTGCCCAGTTGTCATGTACCCGCTGATCCCTGCTCATCCAGTACAACACTGGTCCGGATATTACCGGACCGGCTTTCAGGTTCCTGACCCGCTTAATGTTTACCATGGCAGGTTGAAGTGATATGGATTGCCGCTTCGCCGTCAAAATAATACTCGGGTTTCCCGCCGGACTGTTTGATAAGACCTGCCGGGAATTTTTCTGCCTCGGGTTTACCCTCCAGGATCTGCCTGATTACCTTGCTTTTTGATTTTCCGGTGACCATGAAAGTGATCCTGTTTGCGTTCATAATCGTTCTTCCGGTGAGCGTAATCCGGTTCTGACCGCTTGACGGGTGTTTTACGGCTTCACAAATATTAACCGAATTCATCAGGTCAAGCCGGTCGGGAAAGATAGATGCGGTGTGTCCGTCGCTCCCCATTCCAAGAAATATCCAGTCGAAAACAGGTATACCATTTTCCTGAACTACAAACCGAAGTATTTCTTCCGAATATCGCCCTGCTTCTCTAACAGGATTATTTTCGCCCCATATCCGGTGGATATTACTGTCAGGTATATTTATCTCCTGCAACAGATGTTTTAATGTCATTCCGTAATTGCTGTCGGGATGATCGGGAGGCACACACCTTTCATCAACCCAGAATATATGTATTGTATTCCAGTTCAGTAATTCTCCGGAGATCTTTTGACTGGCTGCCAGGTGTTTGAAGAACACTTTCGGAGTATTGCCGCCGGAAAATGCAATACCAATACGCTGTTGAACCCTGCTCAACGCGGAAACATGGTTGCAGAATTCATGGCACATTGTTTCAGCCATTTCTTCAACAGTCTGGAAACAATATATTCCGGTCATGGGCACATACTTTAAAGTTCACAATAAATTCCATCACCCGCAAGATTCTTGCACGGATAACGCCAGGTCATAGTGGTATCATCAATCAAGCTGTCGGCCTGCTGAGGTCCCCAGGTTCCGGAAGGGTAGCCGAAAATCGGAATTTTAGGATTTTTTCCCCATGCTTTGAGAATAGGTTCAACAATACTCCATGCTTGCTCTACTGCATCTCCCCGGGTAAAAAGTGTGGCATCTCCCTGCATACAATCGAGTAACAGCCTCTGGTAAGCTTCAGGTATCGGCTTATCCGAAAGGTCACTGTAGTGGAAGTCCATGTTTACATCCTGAACATTAAAGCCGGCTCCAGGGACCTTCATCCCGAATTTAAACAGGATACCTTCATCGGGCTGTATTCGGATAACCAATTGGTTGTCGGTATTAAAACGTCCTTCGTCAAAGCAAAAAAGTTTGTGCGGTGTTGGTCTGAAATGAACAACCAGTTCAGTTACCCGGGTTGGAAGCCGTTTACCTGTGCGAATTAAAAAAGGAACACCTCCCCATCGCCAGTTATCAATATACAATTTAAGGGCTACAAATGTTTCGGTCCGGGAATCAGGCCTGACGCCAGGTTCTTCACGGTATGATAGGTATTTGGTACCACGGATATTTGATCCGGAATATTGTCCCCGGATTACCTGCGTTTTAATATCTTTTTGACCAATGGGTCTGATCGATTGCAGCACTTTGAGGGTCTCATTCCGGATTGCCTGTGAATGAATTTGCGTGGGAGGTTCCATCGCAACAAGCGATACCAGCTGAAGCAAATGATTTTGGACCATATCGCGCAGTGCTCCCGATCTTTCGTAATAGCCTCCCCTGGCTTCAACACCCAGACTTTCGGCAGAAGTTATTTCAACATGGTGCACATAATTACGGTTCCATAAGGGCTCAAAGATGCCGTTTGAAAACCTGGTAACCATCACATTCTGAACCGTTTCTTTTCCCAGGTAATGATCGATACGGTATACCTGTTCTTCGGAGAAACAGTTCATCAGGTGCACATTCAGCCGCTTTGCGGAAGCCAGGTTATTTCCAAATGGTTTTTCCACGATAAGGCGCCGCCAGGAGGATTCATGACGGTTGAGTCCCTGGAGGCTGAGATTCCGGGCGATCACCTCATACAGATCTGGTGGGGTGGCCAGATAAAAAAGGCAGTTCCCGTTTGTCTTGTAAGTGGTATCCAGTTGCATGATCTCTTCCTTCACCATTTTATAGGCTGCCGGATCTGAGGTTTCAATGGACAAATAATGCAATATGCCTGTAAAACTTTTTATTTCCCGGTTTGATGCCTGCAGGGATTTCTCTTTTTCCAGCAGGGCGGCCTGCATGTTTTTCCTGAATGTCTGCGAGGTCAGGGCAGTCCTGCCAATACCCAGAATAGCGAAATGCGGTGGCAATAATTTTTGCCGGTACAATTCAAATAAGGCAGGTATAAGCTTCCGCCGGGTAAGATCGCCAGAAGCACCAAAGATGATCAGCAGCTGATTTTCCAATACAATCATCAATTTTCCTTTTCAAAATCAATATAAAAATACCAAATTTTCATTAATTATGCAGATAAAGATTACAGCTGGCTGTGGTTTGAAAGTTGCTTCATGAAGTCATATTTGTTCATTATAGTTGTACTCACGGCCTTAACTGCAGGCAGGGTTTATTCCCAGGAAAATGTGGATGGTTCCGGCAATGATCCGGAATTGCAGCTGATCATTGCCGCTGACAGGGGAGATACCCTGCAGGTGCAACAGTTGCTCGAAAAAGGTGTCAAGGTTGATGCAACCACATGGGAAGGGGTTACAGCACTGATGTATGCCGCCCAAAACGGAAATATTCCCATGGTCAGGTTGCTCCTGCAATCGGGGGCCAGCTCAGATCTCAAATCTGTTAACGGCTTCACAGCCCTGATCACTGCTATCCGAAGCGGACAATTTGAAACAGCTGAACAGCTGTTACGTTCAGGTGCCAGTATAAATATGGCTGACAACCGGGGTGTAACACCGTTGATGCATGCCATTGCCGTTGACAGCTTTTATCTGGCTGACCTGATGCTGTATTACGATGCAGATTTTCAATTGAAAAGTCACGAAGGAATTGACGCGCTCATGCTCGCTGCCTTCCTGGGAAGGTACGAAACAACCGTCACCTTGCTCGAATTGGGAGCAGACGTGAACAGTGAGGATAGTAAAGTACGGTCTCCGCTATACTTTGCTACAGCCGGTAACCATACTGAGATCATGGAGCTCCTGATCCTGAATGGTGCATTGCTCGAAAAAAGATCTGATAACGGATACACAGCCCTGTCCCTTGCAGCCTCATTGAATTACTTTGAAGCTGCCCGGATGCTTATCGGCTATGGCGCTGATGTAAACAGCAGGATAAGCAATTCTCTGAATCCTATGACACTTGCGCAGGAAAATAATAGTGATTCACTTGTAAAAATGCTTGGTAATCAGGAAGCCAGGGCAGTTCGCTGGCCTTATTTCAATAGAATTACCGTTGGTTCCCATGTTTCGTTAAATGCCCGTGATGTGATGCTTGGGTTTAACCTTGGCTTCAGCGATAAGAAGTACAACCTCTGGACCAGCCTGGGATATGGATTCAGGCCCAATTATATTCGTGTGATGGAACAACAGGATGAATTAAAATTTTATCAATATTGGGAAAAGCGACACATGGTAACCTTCACAGTTGATAAAGGATTTTTCCTGAAGGCAGGAAACGGGGAATTCAAAGCAGGTGCTTTCGGAGGAATAAAAGAGGTTCTTACCTTTGGCGGTTACAGGGGCTCTGCAAGTTCCCCGGATATGCGACTTGTTCTAAGCCCAAGAATAGGCGCGGTGTTGGAGTATAACTTTGTCAGATTAAAATTGAATTATGAATTCATGTATTTGCGGCTCAAAGATTACAGCAGACACTGGTGCGGTTTTACCGTGGAGTATCTTTTTAACCGGAAAAAGGGGAATCCGGAAAATACAACAATTAATTGGTTATGAATGATATTACTATTATGCCGAGGGTTTTATTCATAATAACAACCGTGTTGCTGTGCTCTTCCTGCGGTGAAAAGATTTTTACCGGAGATGTGGATTGTTCGGAGTGTTATCAGGAAAAACCGGAATTCGCTGACCTGATAATCAATGTTTCAATTAATGATTCATTTGCTGAAGTTCCTCTTGTTATTTACAGGGGAGACGTCGAGAACGGACAGATAGAATATGCAGATACGGCTTATAAAAGTCCTTATTATCATTATGTTCCGGTAGATAAGAAATATTCTGTCAGGGCTGATTACAAAAAAGCCAATAAAACCCTGTATGCCATTGATGGCACCAAACTGAAAGTGCTGCTTGTTACCGAAGCTTGTGATCAGGAATGTTATGTTATTGAGAACGAGGTAATAAATGTTGAGATCAGCAAAGCATTCCAGGATTTCTGAGATTTACTGCAGCATGCAGATATCCACTACCGAATTGCCCGGTTTCTTTTCCTTGAACCGGATAAGGATATCGTAAAAGGCAGTTTTGTTGCAAACAAAACTAAAGGTTTCAAAATATTTCTCACCGATTGAATTGGTAAGGATCAGGTTATCCGCGTCAAGCAATTCAAACACTGCTTTTCCGGCATAATTGTCGCGATGGTTGGTGATCTTGAATTTATAAGAAGTTCCCTTGTTTAATTTCAGGGTCATAAAATATTCATTTTCATAATCAATATCACTTACCCGATCGAGTTTAAACTCCAATTGCTTGATGAAAATTTCCTTTTGTTGTGTAAATGCAGCAGGGGAATTGAGCAAGAGCATGATAAAGGCTGCAAATAATATTGTTTGCTTCATGTTCTGTAATAATTTGGTTACAATAATAGTTAAAGATTGGTTCTATAAAAATCAAAGACGAAATACTATCGCCCGGTCTTAATCGTCATCCATTCCATATCTGTATCAAGCAGGATCAGTTTTGCGTTTTCCGAAACCCTGCTAAGATCAACGCGGGACAATTTGATGACCAGATTTTCGAGTTTTGTCCTGTAAATATCACCTGAAAGTCCGCTGCAAGTTGTTACACCGTTTCTCAGATAAAACAGGGCTTTCACCTGCCGTTTTTCATCATTGCCGGACAGGGCTTCTGACAGGGCATCCAGCCGTTTCCAACCGGATGAGTTCTTATTCCACCAGTTTCTCGCCCTGTCAATGCTGATAGACCGTATCAGCTTTCTTTTTTCATCAGTTGTCATTTTGTCGATCGCCTTTCGGTTGGCAGAATTGTTATAATAATCGGGAAAGGAAAACCGGATAAAATCCGCCAGCTCGGCATCAGGCAAATGTATCCCGCTGAAGCCGAAATTCTGAAAGGTTAGATCCTCCAGCATCCATCCGGCCCTGACACATAAATCATCAATATCATAATCAATGATCTGACCATGTCCGTAAAATTTCTCTGCGCCCGGATAGATAAGATCTCCTGTGTTTTTTAATGGATGCAGGCTGCAGTTGTCCATTATTTTCAACATGTGCTCAATTCCTGATGATTCCAGGTTCTCAAGGCCTTCTTTTGCAGAAAGGACAGATGGCCAGTCATTGGAAAGGAAATTATGGATAAGTTTGTCATAAGGTTCATTCTGATTGACTGCAGAAACAGCATTTGAAAGGCAGATTAGCAGCAGGGGCAGCAATAATTTATTCATACAGCATTGGATATAAGGTTTCGTGTATGAAGAGTAATACGAATAATCCACCAAAAGAGTTCCTGAAAAATTTGAGTTATGTGTCCACTCCGATTAATGCAGTTATTTGGTTTGGATGAGGGATTAATGATTTACTATTTTTAATGATTGCATATCAGGTCTGATCGATTTAACGGGCTCATTGAGACTTCCCTGCCGGTACCCTTCCAGGTCGATGGTGACATAATGGTATCCCAATGATTTCATTTTACGCACAATACGGATCCTTAGATCATCATCTGCAAAACGTTTGATCTGTGCGGGCGTGATTTCTATACGCAAGGTATGTTTTTCATGCCGGGCCCTGATGTTGGTAAATCCCAGGTCGATCAGGTAATTCTCTGCTGCATCCACCATCTGCAGTTTATTGAGATCGATAGTCTCACCATAGGGGAACCTGGAGGACAAACAGGCCAGAGCATCCTTATCCCATGTTGGAAGTCCCAGCATCTTTGACAATTCCCGGATCTCGCTCTTTGTCAGTCCGGCTTCCTGTAACGGACTGCGGACATTCTTTTCGCGCAGCGCTTTCTTCCCGGGTCTGTGATCTGAAAGATCATCCATATTGGAACCATCCACCATGTTATTGAAATTTCCGGATTCAACGTAGGTTGCGATTTTGGTAAACAGCTCATGCTTGCAGAAATAACATCTGTCCACCGGATTGTTGCTGAATTTTGGATCGTCTGCCTCTTTGGTGTGGATTATTTCGACCTGGATTCCTATTGCAGCCGCTGTTTCAAGCGCCCTGCCATACTCCCTGGAAGGATAAGTAGGTGAAATAGCCAATACTGCCTTCACATTTTCGGTCCCCAGCGTATCCGTTGCCACCTTGAGCAGAAATGAACTGTCCACCCCGCCTGAAAAGGCTACAATTACTTTTTTCATATCCCCTAATACGGATCTTAGCTTTTCCAGTTTGTCAGTTGCAGTCATAGCTTCCGGTTGTTTAATTATTTCCCTTACAGGATATGCAAAGTTAAATAAAAGAAATTTAGATAATAAAATCATTTAAAATTTAACACCCCGACGGGGTACCACCTCGTCGGGGTGTTAAAATAAACCCGCAGGGTAGCAATTAATGAAATATTCATTTTAAATTAGTACCCGAATTGTATTCAGGTAGTATGCAACTGATAAAATGGGGAATAATTGGCTGCGGAAGTGTTACCGAAGTTAAAAGCGGACCAGCGTTTAACAAGGTCGAAGGATCGGAACTTGTTGCCGTAATGCGCCGTGATGGTGATAAAGCAAAGGATTATGCCCGGCGCCATCATGTTCCCAGGTGGTATGAAAACGCCGGTGAACTGATCAATGATCCCCAGGTAAATGCGGTGTACATATCCACGCCACCCTCCAGTCATGCCGGTTATGCCATACAGGCCATGGAAGCGGGGAAGGCAGTATATGTTGAAAAACCCATGGCAGCAGTTTTTGCTGATTGTGTTGCCATGAACGAAGTGTCGCGTTATTCGGGCGTGCCCTTATATGTTGCTTATTACCGCAGATTTCTGCCGTATTTTATCAAGGTTAAGGAAATTCTGGAAGGTGATGTTCTTGGCCAACTGCATTTTGCCAAAATCGACTTCCATATTCCCCCGCGCCGTGAAGACTATAATAGTTCGCGGTTGCCCTGGCGGGTAATACCGGAAATTGCCGGAGGCGGTTATTTTTATGACCTGGCCTGTCATCAGCTCGACCTATTCTCCTGGTTTTTCGGAAAGGCAAAGGACGTGTATGGAAAAACCAACAACCGGCTGGGATTATACAAAGCGGAAGACCTCGTTTTTGCCGAAATGGATTATGAATCGGGAATACCGGTATCCGGTACCTGGTGTTTCGTGAGCGACAATAGTCAAAACGAAGACATGATAAGGGTTTTCGGATCAAAGGCAACACTGGAATTTTCAACCTTTGCTTTCACGCCCATCCGCATAATAAACAGTGAAGGGGTGGTTGAATTTCTTCCTCCAAATCCCGAGAACATCCAATACTGGTTTATAAAAAATATGGTTGAAGAATTGCAGGGATTGCGCGAAAAATCCTGCAATGGTGAGATTGCCGCACATACCAACTGGATCATGGATAAAATTCTGGCAAAGATCTGAAATGAAAATTGTCGCTGATGATAGGATCCCATTCCTGAAAGGTGTTCTTGAGCCTTTTGCAGACATGGTATACCTGCCCGGTCACGAAATTTCGAACCATGACCTCAGGGATGCGGATGCCCTTTTGGTAAGAACACGTACCTGTTGCAACGGGGAATTGCTTGAAAATACTCCTGTGAAATTCGTTGGCACAGCCACCATTGGCTATGATCATATTGATATCCGGTATTGTGACAAACGGGGAATTGTTTGGCGTAATGCGCCGGGATGCAATGCCGGTTCGGTTAACCAATACATTACCTCAGTTTTGGCATATCTGGCAGGCGAGAATAAATTTTCGCTGGGCAACAGGACATTGGGGGTTGTGGGTGTGGGCAATGTGGGGAGCCGGGTGGTACGCACGGCCGAGCTGCTGAGTATGACAGTTTATCTTTGTGATCCGCCACGGGTGAGAGAAGAAGGTGTATGCGGATATATATCCCTGGAAGGAATCTTACGTGAGTGTGACATCATCACCTTCCATGTACCATTGAGTTATGAGGGTACCGACCCCACATATCACATGATCGGTAATGAACTGCTCAACCGGGTTAATCCTGGAACCTTTATTATAAATACCTCACGCGGGGAGGTGGCCGATGGCAAAGCTCTTAAAAAGGCCATAAGAACAGGAAAGATAGCCGGTGCCATATTGGATGTTTGGGAAAACGAACCTGAAATTGACCTTGAACTGCTGAATCTGACAACGATCGGCACACCGCATATAGCAGGTTATTCGGCTGACGGTAAAGCAAATGGAACTGCCATGATCGTGCATGAACTGAGCCGGTTCTTTGATCTTGGCATTGACGGATGGGAGCCTGAGGAAATTCCAAAGCCGGTAATGTCTGATTTTCAGATCGATTGCCGGAGTATTTCCCAGGAGGAAGCATTATTACAGGCTATTCTTGGTACCTATGATGTTGAAGACGATGACAGGAAGCTTAAGAAAACACCTGTAAATTTTGAAAAACTCCGGGGTGATTATCATTTGAGAAGAGAGTTTGGAGCCTATACGCTGGAGCTAATGGGCGGAACACCGCAGCTTGGCACGATTTGCCGTAAGCTGGGTTTTAAGATGGTGCTATAAATTGAAAAACTGAATATATGGATCCATTAGCAGACATCGGCCTGATAGGCCTGGCAGTCATGGGCGAAAACCTGGTACTGAATATGGAAAGTAAAGGTTTTACCGTGGCCGTTTTTAACCGGTCAACTGAAAAGGTTGTCAAGTTCATTCAGGGAAGGGGAAAGGGAAAGAATTTCATTGGAGCTAACAGTATACCGGAATTGGTACAATCGATTAAAAAACCCCGGAAGGTGATGATGCTGGTTAAGGCTGGTGAGCCGGTTGATGAGCTGATTGAACAATTGCTCCCTCATCTGGATCAGGGGGATATAGTGATTGACGGGGGCAATTCTTATTTTCCCGATACAATAAGACGGACCCGTTATGTTGAATCAAAAGGTCTTCTTTATATTGGTACCGGTGTTTCAGGAGGGGAAGAAGGAGCACTCAAAGGACCCTCCATCATGCCCGGAGGTTCGGTTTCAGCCTGGCCCATAGTGAAACCATTATTCCAGGCCATTGCCGCCAGGGTGGAAGATGGAACGCCCTGTTGCGACTGGGTTGGTGAGGACGGTGCCGGACATTTTGTAAAAATGGTACACAATGGCATCGAATACGGTGACATGCAGCTTATAAGTGAAGCCTATCATCTTCTCAGGGATCTGGGCGGATTCAGCAGTGATGAAATGCACCAGATTTTCAGCAGATGGAACCAGGGCGAATTAAACAGCTACCTTATCGAAATTACTGCTGATATACTGGCTTTCAAGGACAAAGACGGAACTCCTCTGGTTGAGAAGATACTGGATACAGCAGGACAAAAAGGTACGGGGAAATGGACCGGAATTGAAGCCCTTGAACTGGGCGTTCCGCTTACCCTGATCGTAGAGGCTGTTTTTGCAAGGTCATTATCCGCCATCAAGGAAGAACGGGTAAAAGCTTCTGAAATACTCGCCAGGGCACCCGAACACTATGCAGGAGACAGGAATATCCTGGCAGAGGATATCCGGAATGCACTCTATGCATCTAAATTGGTGTCCTATGCCCAGGGTTATGCACTGATGCGCGCGGCAGCAAAGGAATACAAGTGGAACCTGAATTACGGGGGCATTGCCCTTATGTGGCGCGGAGGTTGTATCATCAGGTCCGTCTTCCTGAGTAAGATAAAGGAAGCCTATGACCGGAACGGTGAACTTCACAACCTGTTACTGGATCCATATTTTACCGGTAGTATTTTGAAAGCCCAGGAGGGATGGAGGCGTGTCGTGGCTTCGGCAGCAATGCATGGTATTCCCATACCAGCCTTGTCATCAGCACTGGCTTATTTCGACGGTTACGGGACCGCCGCATTACCTGCCAATCTGCTGCAGGCACAGCGCGATTATTTCGGTGCCCATACCTATGAGCGTATTGACAGGCCCAGGGGAGAGTTTTTTCATACAAACTGGACTGGAAGGGGAGGTGATACGGCATCCTCCACTTACAATGCATAATAGTCCGGCAATTGATTTGTGATCTTTTTTCAGTATCTTTGCACCAGGTTCTTTGATCTTAATCTTACTCAAACTCTTGCTCAATTTTAACACGGGGCTGCTCTGGTATTGACAGCAAGACGATTGGTAAGCAAGCATGCCGGGCTACGCATGGCATCCCGTAAAACTGCAGTGCAAACTATTAAATGGCGAACCTAATTACGCGCTCGCTGCCTAATCGAAGTATAGTAGATTAAGGCAATCTCCCGACACAAGGTGCCGGGACGGGCTGTTCCTCCATTGCCCTGCCATACGGCGGTGGATCAAGGGACACATTAAAGGTAAGGCTGGTCTGGTAAGCACCCCTGTAACCGGATGAGATTAAAAGGGGATAAGATTCAGGTAGGCCGCCCGGTGCCAGCCTGCATACGAAAACCAACATCGGGCTAAGCATGTAGAAACCTTATGGGTTGCTTGTTTGGACCCGGGTTCGATTCCCGGCAGCTCCACTAAAGAGTTTAGGGTGCAGGTTTTGAGCAAATTACCTTTCACCCTCCCTTAAGCTTTTTTATTTCGTTAAAGTGATCTATACTCATTCTTTCACGCTCGATCCTGGTCTTTTTTTGGTATTCCTCAAACTCTTCCTTGAGTTTGTTCAGATCTTTTTTTGTTCTGAGTGTAACAGCCCTGTTCTGTTTGAATGACAAAAATCCGACAGCGAGGAGAAAAACCAGTACTGCCATAATGGTCCACATAAATGAATTATAGGCTACTTTATTCACTTCCAATCCCAGTACGCTGATGCTGTTCTTCGTACTGGTCATCTCCGTTAATTCTGTTTGGGTAACTTCCAGGCTGTTTTTAAGTGAATCTATCCGGCTGTCCAGCGCAGCGGTGTGCAAAATAAGTCCGTTAATTCTGGTTTTGGCATTTTTCAGCGTATCATTTGTATTCCTGCTGATGATCCGGAACATATCTTCCCTGATAGCCCTGTAGTTCTCATAAATCCTGGTATGTTCTTCCAGGTATTTCAATTGTTCGGAGATAGTCTCCTCTTTAAATACTTCGGGGAGGTCGCTCTGACAGTTACTCCTGACAGTTCCGGCCAGGACAATAGCTGTAATGACACAAAATTTTAGTATTGATTGACTCATTATTTAAGGGTTAATTAGAATCTGGTTACTTCTGCGGTGACAGAATTGTAACGAAAAAAAAATAATATTATTATAATTTACCCCGGTGAAAAGGTGGTCAATGCCTTGCACTATCTCACCACAGCATTTTTCAGCGCATGAATGGCTGCAACAGGATCAATGGCTTTAAATATCGCTGTACCGGCAACCAGGATATCCACCCCTGCCTCGTACAACCGGGCTGCATTTCCAAGGTCGATCCCGCCATCCGCCTCAATTAAAGCATAGGATCCGGAAGCCTGTATCAGCGATTTTATTTTTCTGATCTTCTCATACGAGGTTTCGATGAACTGTTGCCCCCCAAAACCGGGATTTACGGACATGATCAGCACCATGTCCACGAATGGTATTATCTCCTCCAGTGAGCTTGCCGGAGTATGGGGATTCAGGGTGACCCCTGCCTTCATGCCGAGCTCCCTGATCTCCTGAATGGTCCGGTGCAGGTGCCGGCAGGCCTCAACATGCACCGTTAACATATCGGCACCTGCATCACGGAATTTATGCAGGTAACGCTCAGGTTCCACGATCATAAGATGCACATCCAGCGGTTTGCTGGCAATCCTTTTAACCGCTTTTACTACAGGAATGCCAAAGGAAATGTTCGGAACAAAAACGCCGTCCATAATGTCCAGGTGAAAAAAGTCTGCATCACTGCTATTTATGAGTTCAATATCGTGCTGCAAATTGGCAAAGTCAGCTGCCAGCATGGAAGGTGCAATTAATCGGGCCATAATTGGGGATATGCTACTTTTTCGTAAAAGTACAAAAAACTTTTACCGTCAGCCATATTTTGGGACAATACCTGAGTTAACCCAGGTAGGCCTTTAGAAGTTTGCAGCGCGTGGCATTTTTTAGCCGCTTGATGGCTTTTTCTTTGATCTGCCTCACCCGTTCGCGGGTAAGATTGAATTCTTCACCAATCTCCTCAAGTGTATACTGGTATTTGCTGTTGAGCCCAAAATAGAGTTTCAGTATATTGGCTTCCCGGTAAGTAAGAATGGAAAGAACACGTTCGATCTCTTTCCGGAGCGAATCGGTGAGCAGGCCTTTATCAGGGCTTGGTGTATCTTTGTTTAACATTACATCATACAGGGTACTGTCTTCATCTTCCATGATTGGTGCATCCATGGATACATGCCGTCCTGCGCTTTTAATGGATTCCTTAACATCCTCAGCGGACATCTCAAGAGTTTCGGCAATTTCATGCACGGATGGTTCCCGTTCATACAATTGTTCAAGTTCGGCAAATGCCCTGTTTATCTTATTTATGGAGCCAATCTTATTAAGCGGTAACCTTACAATTCTTGATTGTTCCGCCAGGGCCTGAAGAATTGACTGGCGTATCCACCAGACTGCGTACGAAATAAATTTAAATCCCCGCGTTTCATCAAAACGCTGTGCGGCTTTAATCAGGCCAACATTGCCTTCATCGATCAGATCAGGAAGACTAAGGCCTTGATTTTGATATTGTTTTGAAACCGAAACCACAAACCTGAGGTTGGCTTTTATCAGTTTTTCCAATGCTTTGTCGTCACCGGCCCGGATCCTCCGTGCGAGTTCTACCTCTTCCTCGGCCGTAATAAGCTCCACCTTGCCAATTTCATGCAAATATTTATCCAGTGATGGCGTCTCCCGGTTTGTAACCTGTTTGACAATTTTTAACTGTCTCATAACGTTTTGGGTTTGGAAGGGTTTTACGTGCCGAAAAGGAAAATATGTGACAAAACTCTACCGGAAAGAACTTATTAAAATTATAAAATATTATCATATCTGGTATACAAAAAATTGTTAAACTTTTCTTTTGGTATTTGTAAGGAATTGCGTATTATTGCAAGATAATTCCCTTTTGATATTCCATCTATACTTTTATCAATAATCCATTTTTCATACCCGGTATGACTTTTACCTGTAAGCGTAATAAGTTGTTTGATGTAAAATGATCTTTTTTTAATAAACCTCCTCACAAATTATGTATGATATTTTAGAGCTTAATAAAAAACTACTCCCTGAGCTCAAGGAAATTGCAAAGCAATTGAACGTTAAAAAGGCAGATACTCTTCGAAAACAAGACCTGATCTACAAGATCCTTGATGAACAGGCAATCGTGGCCACCGAAGCCAAAAAACTTGACAAGAAACCTGAAATTGCTTACAATCCCGATCACAAAAGAAGGGGACGCCGTCCCCGCAGGATCGAAAACGACAGGCCGGAATTAACTGACAGCCGGTTCGACAATAAGTCGGATGTTCGTTCCGATGTCACTACCGATCTCCGTCCCGATTTCAGGACGCCTGACGCACGACCTGGTGACAAACAGGCACAACAGTTTAAGCCCAGAGAGAACAGAGGTTTCATAAACCGGTCAAATGATTTTAAGAAGAGGCCCGATGATTTCAACAAAAAGAACGAATTTGTAAAATTTGAAAAAAATGAACCGGTAAAAAGCCGGGATGAATTGCTCGATAAGACAATCAGCATAATAGATGATGAAAAAGGCATAAAAAATACCGAATATGATGAGTTTATTCCTCATGAGCCCGATATCGAGGAACCCATCATCACAGAGGATGAGCACGAAAAGGAGCAGGAAAGGGACCATGAAAATCAGCAGCAAATTCAGCAGGAAAGCGGGATCCAGCAGATTCAGCAGGGTGAGCCTAAGCCAAGGGTTGAACAGCCCTTCAGGCCCCCGTTTGAAAAAAGGGCTGTAGAAAAGGTTCCTGAATTTGATGGTATCATTACCTGCCAGGGTGTTCTGGAAATTATGCCCGATGGTTATGGCTTCCTCCGTTCGTCAGATTACAATTACCTCAATTCACCCGATGATATTTATGTTTCACAGTCGCAAATAAAACTGTTCGGTCTTAAAACAGGTGATACGGTTACCGGAACGATCAGGCCTCCTAAGGAAGGAGAAAAGTATTTTCCGCTTATTAAGGTGGTTGAAATTAACGGACGCAATCCCGATTATATTCGTGACAGGGTGCCTTTTGATTACCTTACCCCACTTTTCCCAAATGAAAAATTCACACTGATCAAGCAGGGTGAAAAAACCAATTTATCGGTACGGGTCGTGGATATGTTTTCTCCCATTGGAAAAGGTCAGAGGGGACTGATCGTTGCGCAGCCTAAAACCGGTAAAACAATTCTGTTGCAGGATATAGCCAATGCAATAGCTGCCAATCATCCCGAAGCATACCTGATCATATTGCTTATAGACGAGCGCCCCGAAGAAGTAACAGAAATGGCCAGGAATGTAAGGGGAGAAGTAGTATCCTCCACCTTTGATGAACCTGCAGAACGGCATGTACGCGTGGCGAATATCGTTATTGAGAAAGCCAAGCGACTGGTTGAGTGCGGGCATGATGTGGTTATCCTGCTGGATTCAATAACCAGACTTGCCAGGGCATTTAACACCATAGCCCCGGCTTCCGGAAAGGTTTTATCAGGCGGTGTTGATTCCAATGCCCTGCAAAAACCCAAGCGGTTCTTTGGAGCTGCCAGGAATATTGAAAATGGCGGTTCTCTGACCATTATTGCCACAGCTCTAACCGATACAGGCTCCAAAATGGATGATGTGATCTTCGAGGAATTCAAGGGAACAGGCAACATGGAACTCCAGCTTGACCGGAAACTTTCCAACCGGAGGATCTATCCATCCATTGACATAACTGCATCGAGCACGCGCCGTGAGGATCTTTTGCTGGACAGGAATTTTCTGAATAAAATATGGGTATTGCGAAAATACCTCACCGATATGAATTCGGTTGAAGCCATGGAGTTCCTGCGTGACAGGCTGGTGAAAACCGATTCAAATGAGGAGTTTCTGCTCTCTATGAACGGTGAATAATCGTTCTAAAACAAAAAATGCGGGATTATCCCGCATTTTTTGTTTGATGTCTGGCGGATAAGCCCGCGTCAGCACCAATTATTTAAAATGAAAATGAATAGTATTCCTATTGTGAAAACAATAGCAGAATATAGCCGATTTATTGTATTTTTGTAAATTCTTTTAAAATACTAATATAATATACTAATAATAAGCGAGTTAAGATGAGCACAAAGAAAAATTTTGTAACTTGTGACGGTAACTACGCTGCTGCTCATGTAGCCTACATGTTTAGTGAAGTTGCAGCTATTTACCCCATTACCCCTTCTTCAACCATGGCTGAATATGTTGATGAGTGGGCAGCCAATGGAAAGAAAAACATCTTTGGAGAAGAGGTCAGGTTAATTGAAATGCAATCTGAGGCTGGTGCTGCAGGAGCGCTGCATGGTGCACTTCAGGCAGGTTCGCTTGCTACCACTTTCACCGCCTCGCAGGGATTGTTGCTGATGATTCCCAATATGTACAAAATATCCGGCGAATTGCTTCCTGCCGTATTGCATGTTTCGGCACGCAGTCTGGCTGCCCAGGCACTTTCTATTTTTGGCGACCATAGCGATGTGATGAGCACGAGGCATACAGGCTTTGCCATGCTGGCGACCAGCAGCGTGCAGGAAGTGATGGATCTTGCTGCCGTAGCACACCTTACAGCCATTAGATCAAGGATTCCCTTTCTTCATTTTTTTGACGGATTCAGAACATCCGCCGAGATACAGAAAATTGAGGTACTTGATATGGAAGACCTTGCCGGGTTGCTGGATTATAAGTCGCTCCAGGAGTTCAGGGACAGGGCGTTGAATCCTGATCATCCTGTAACAAGGGGAACTGCTCAGAATCCTGACATATACTTTCAATCCCGGGAAGCAGCAAATCCTTTCTATGATGTTTTGCCTGATCTGGTGGCGGGTTACATGAAGGATATGTCGAAACTTACCGGTCGCGATTATGCTCCGTTCCGCTATTTTGGCGCTTCCGATGCAGAAAATATAGTTGTAGCCATGGGCTCGGTCACGGAAACCACCCGCGAGGTTGTTGATTACCTGACTGCAAAAGGTGAAAAGGTTGGTGTAATCGTGGTACATTTGTACCGGCCATTTTCGGCCAGGCACCTGTTGAAGGTATTGCCGAAATCTGTGAAGAAAATAACGGTACTTGACAGGACCAAGGAACCGGGGGCCAACGGAGATCCTTTGTACCTCGACATTAAGGATGTACTTTACGGAAGTGAAAATGCACCCATGGTAATCGGCGGGCGATATGGTCTTAGTTCAAAAGACACCACCCCCGTTCAGATAATCTCTGTTTTTGAAAACATGGCATCCAGGCAGCCAAAAATGCATTTCACCGTGGGCATTGAAGATGACGTAACCCATTTGTCACTTCCTGTTAAGCCCGAAATAAGCATTTCCGATAAGAGTACGTACGAAGCCAAGTTTTATGGACTGGGTTCCGATGGCACGGTTGGTGCCAACAAAAATTCAATCAAGATCATCGGAGATTCCACCGATAAATATGCTCAGGCATACTTTGCTTATGATTCAAAGAAATCCGGAGGAGTTACGGTTTCACATCTCCGGTTCGGAGATATACCCATTCGTTCACCCTACCTGGTGGGCACTCCTGATTTTGTAGCCTGCCATGTCCCTTCCTATCTCGAGAAATATGATATGCTAAGGGGAATAAAAAAAGGTGGAACGTTCCTGTTAAACAGCATCTGGAATGCGGAGGAAACGAAAAAGAAACTTCCGGATAACATTAAGAAATGTCTGGCTGAGAACTCGATCAACTTTTATATTATCAATGCTACCAAAATTGCCGAGGAAATTGGCCTGGGTAACCGTACCAATTCCATCATGCAGTCGGCATTTTTTAAGATCGCCAATATTATTCCTTTCGAGAATGCCATAACGCAGATGAAAAGGGCCATTATTAAAACCTTTGGCCGAAAAGGAGAGGAAATTGTGAATATGAACATTGCCGCAATTGATCGTGGAAGTGACGTTGAAAAGGTAGAAATTCCGAAAGATTGGGCAGCCATTGAAATTAAAATTCAAAAAGACACCCGCAGTATTCCTGAGTTTATAAAGCAAGTTGTTGAACCCATAAACAGTCTGAAGGGTGATGATCTTAAAGTCAGCGCCTTCAAAGGCCGCGAAGACGGCACCTTCCCTTCCGGAACCACCGTATTTGAAAAACGCGGGATCGCTGTGAATGTACCCGAATGGATATCCTCCAACTGCATACAGTGTAACCAGTGTGCCTTTGTTTGTCCCCATGCCGCCATCAGACCATTCCTGCTCGATGAAAAGGAATTGAAAAATGCGCCGGTTGATACCGTTACCCTGAAAGCAAACGGTAAGGGATTTGAAGCGCTGCAATACCGGATCCAGGTGAGTGCGCTCGATTGCACGGGTTGCGGTGTGTGTGCTGAAGTTTGCCCTTCGAAAGAGAAATCTCTTGTGATGAAATCATTGGGTACCCAAAACGCTGAAATTTCACGTTGGGAATATATGACCGAAAAGGTTTCACAAAAGGATAACCTGGTGGAAATTGACAAATCCGTTAAAAACAGTCAGTTTGCACAGCCTTTGTTCGAGTTTTCAGGAGCTTGCGGCGGTTGTGGTGAAACACCCTATATTAAACTGGTAACCCAATTGTTCGGCGACAGAATGATCGTGGCAAATGCCACAGGATGTTCTTCCATTTATGGCGGATCTGCGCCATCAACTCCTTATTGCACAAACAAGGAAGGTAAAGGACCGGCCTGGGCAAATTCACTTTTTGAGGACAATGCGGAATATGGCTTTGGAATTGCTATGGGCGCCAACAAATTGCAGGAAAGGATTGCCAGGAAAATGAGGGAATCTATCGAAAAAAATCCCGGATTGTCGGAAATTTCAATAGAATCATTCAAGGAATGGCTTGCTTCAAGGAATGATGCACATGCATCAAAAGCCGCTTCATTTAAGGTGGTTGAAGCCCTTTCAAAAGAAAAGAACCCGGTTGCCAAAGAGATACTCGACCTGCAGCAATACCTGATTAAGAAATCTGTTTGGGTATTTGGAGGTGACGGCTGGGCTTATGATATCGGTTACGGCGGTCTGGATCATGTCCTGGCCTCAGGCGAAAATATCAATGTACTTGTTTTGGACACGGAGGTTTATTCAAACACAGGCGGTCAGGCTTCAAAATCAACCCCCATTGGTGCGGTTGCAAAATTTGCCGCTTCCGGCAAACGGGTAAGAAAAAAAGACCTAGGTGCGATGGCCATGACTTACGGTTATGTATATGTGGCGCAGGTAGCCATGGGTGCAAGCCAAAATCAGTATTTAAAAGCCCTGCGGGAAGCCGAAGCTTATCCGGGCCCATCCCTGATCATTGCTTATTCCCCCTGTATCAACCATGGTCTGCGCTTCGGAATGGACAAATCCCAGGAAGAACAAAAACTTGCCGTTGAAGCCGGTTATTGGCATCTCTGGAGATATAATCCGCTGCTGGAGAAAGAGGGTAAGAATCCGTTTGAACTCGATTCCAAAGAGCCCGACTGGAGTAAATTCCAGGATTTCCTGAACAGCGAGGTACGGTATACTTCACTCAAAAAGGCTTTCCCGAAAGAGGCCCTGGAATTGTTCGCTGCCGCCGAGCAAAATGCTCTTTGGCGCTACAACAGTTACAAGAGACAAGCCGTTTTGGATTATTCGACACTGAGTAAATAACAACCAGGTATTTTGGATACAGCAGAGACCTCGTCTTTTTTGGCGGGGTCTTTGCTTATTTTGTAACTTTGCATAAATTTTATCTGGTCATGGGAAGAATTGTTGCACTCGATTATGGACGGAAACGTACGGGTATTGCAGCCACCGATATTTTGCAGATGATAGCGAACAGCATTACCACCTTACACTCAGCTGAAGTGATACCCTTCCTGGTGGCCTATGCTGCAAAGGAACAGGTAGATTCATTTGTGGTGGGTTATCCGAGGCAAATGAACAATACGTTGTCAGAGTCTGTTAAATATATTGATCCCTTTATTGCCTTGTTGAGAAAGACATTTCCTGACAAAGAGGTATTTTTGGCGGATGAACGCTTTACATCCAAAATGGCCGTACAAACCATGATTTCCGGAGGTGTAAAAAAGAAAGACAGGCAAAACAAAGCCCTGATCGATGCCATAAGCGCAACCATCATACTGCAGTCATTTCTTGAACAGAAGGAAATAACTAAAAAACGAATAGCGAAAAACGAATAGTGAAAACCCCAAACCTTAACTCTCAAATCTCAAACTTAAATATTCAATGATCTACCCGATTGTAGTATACGGTTCGCCGGTCCTCCGCCAGATTGCAAAAGACATTGATGCCCGGTATCCTGATCTTGGTAAGTTGCTGGCAGATATGTACGAAACTATGTACACAGCTGACGGAATGGGGTTGGCTGCTCCCCAGATCGGGAAATCCGTTCGTGTTTTTGTTATGGATGCAACTACACTTGAGGGTGAAGATCCCTCGCTCAAAGACTTTAAAAAAGCCTTTATCAACCCCCATATTATGGAACTCAACGGTGAATCGGTGGTTATGAATGAAGGCTGTCTCAGCCTGCCGAAATTGCGGGAAGATGTCGACCGCCACAACAAGGTCAGAATTCAATATTATGATGAGAACTGGAAGTTTTTCGATGAGGTGCACGAAGGTCTGAAAGCCCGTATTATTCAGCATGAATACGACCACCTCAACGGCATCCTTTTTATCGACCGCATTCCGGCAATCCGGAAAAAACTGATCAAGGGGAAATTGAATGACATCACCAAGGGAAAGGTGAATATCTTTTACAAAACCAAATTGATGAAATAATCAGAAACCCCGCCTTCTTAGACGGGGTCTTTGCGATCAAACTGCCGGATATTTCTTAAAAATACTTTCTGATTTCAGCAGCAGATCAATATACTGCGCTCTTTTGTATATGAAAGGATCATTAAGCTTCTTGTTGGAGAGTTTGCCCCTGAAATCTTCCAGTTTTTTGTAATTTTTTGATTCCATCCAGGTCTGCAGTTCATTCAGCATCGTGGCGATATATTCAACCTTGTTCTTATAAACAGTGCTTACGACCTGCACACAATCGGCCCCAGCGAGGATCATTTTTACCACATCGGCGCCGGAATAAATACCAGTATTGCTGCAAACCGATCCGGTGATGGTTCCGTACAACAATCCTGCAAAACGAAGCGTGAGTTTGTTATCCTCGGGATTGCTCAGGTTGAAAGGCGAAAAATGCATTTCTTTCTCAATATCAATGTCGGGCTGAAATAACCGGTTAAACAGTACAAAACCATCGACACCGAGCTTATCCATTTGTGAAACAATGTTTAACGGATTGGCATAAAATGGACTCAGCTTCACACTTATGGGAAGCTTAACCTTTGATCGTACCTCGGTAATTACTTCCAGTTGCAGATTATTGACATCCCTGCCGTCTTTTCTGGCGTCCTGGGGAACAAAGAAAAAATTGAACTCCAGGGCATCCACCCCGGTTTGCTCGATCAGTTGGGCATATTCAACCCACGATTCCTTATATATGGCATTCAGACTGGCAATTACAGGTATTTTAACACTTTCCTTTGCCTTCCTGAGATTTATCAAATGTTCTTCAGGTCCGGCATGCTTAATGGAAGGAAACAATTTCACCATTTCGGCATTCCGTTCATTGTATTCCTCCAGTTCATCATCCAGTTGAGCTGCTTCAAGCTGAATCTGCTCTTCGAAAAGTGATTTGTAAACAATAGCAGCAGCACCGGCCTGTTCAGCCCTTTTTATGTTATCGGTTTTGGTAACAAGATTACTTGCGCCAAGAATTATCGGGTTTTTCAGTTCAAGCCCAAGATACTTCGTTTTAAGATCGACCATTTTATATGTTTTTATTGTTTAAATTCAGGAAAATGCCATTGGCAGTCGCAAATTTATTAATTTAATTTATTAAAAAAATCTTATTCCAATTTATGCTGAACTGAATTTTCAACTTTAAGTTCGTTTGCTTTTACAATTGTTAAAAATGAATTAATTTTCAGGTAATTGTTGTTTGCAATTTTTTAAGGCATTGCATGCAGTTATTACCAATCCTCAGAAAAAGTCCTTTTGGCCGCTTGCTTTTCTTTTATGCTTCGGGTATATCTTCGGCAAATATTTTTATACCTGATGAAGGCTTTGTGCGTGCAATAATAACAGGTATCCCTGTTTTATTCATGGCCTTGCTTATTGCCGTCCGTTTCCTGATAAGTTACCGCACTATGTGGTTGAACGGATTGCTGGCTGCGTTCATCCTATGTTTAGCCGGTTTACTGAATATGAGTACGCAAATACTCTCCGGAAAGCGGTTAATGGACTTTGATAACAAAGCTGGCACCTACCTGATGATCATTGAGGATCAACCTGAGGTTAAGGAAAGAACATACAAAGTTACTGCCCGGGTCATTGGTTTTAAAAATGCGGAAGACTGGGAAAAGGCAGGGTTCAGGGTACTGCTGTATATTCAGAAGGACTCATCCGCTGCAGCACTTAAAACAGGATCCGGGATAATTGCTGAAACCCTGCTTAAAAGGAATCCGGTTCCTGGTAATCCTGAGGAGTTCAATTATTGTAAGTACCTTGCTAACAAGGGGATATTTCTGCAGGGTTATATCAGTTCCCAAAGCTGGATGCCTGGTGACTACGGAAATAGGATGAAACTCAGGTCAACTGCTTACCGGATGCGCGACAACCTGATGAAAAGCTATGCCAAACTGGACCTGGCTAAGCCTGAAACCGGCCTTCTTTCTGCTATTACACTGGGTTACCGGAACGACATTGATGCCCACACAAAGCAAATTTTTACACAGGCTGGTGTAATGCATGTTATGGCGTTGTCAGGGTTCAACGTGGGTATCATTGCCATATTGCTGGGCTTTGTATTGGGAATTTTTAATATTTCCAGGGCTGGAAGGGTATCAAAGACGATTATTATTATCGCCGCGCTTTGGTTGTTTGCGCTGATTACCGGACTTTCTCCTTCGGTGACCCGCGCCACGGTCATGATCTCATTTGTTTTAGCCGGGAAAGTGATGCAAAGACAAATCAACACCTATAATATTTTGTTTGCTTCGGCTTTTGTGCTTCTGGCATTTTCACCAGGTATGCTTAACGACGTTAGTTTTCAGTTATCCTTTGCGGCTGTAATAGGAATAATCGGTTTACATCCGCTATTATACCGTTCAATGACTTTCCGCCATAAGGCGGTTGACCTTATCTGGAAGCTTTTTACGGTTTCATGTGCAGCCCAGCTTTCGACCATGCCGCTTACCCTCTATTATTTTCATCAGTTTCCGGTTTATTTCTGGATCACCAACTTGTATGTAGTGCCGATGGTATCCCTTATTATTTGTGTAGCCGGTGCTTACCTGCTTCTTTCTTTTGTCAGTCCCCTGGGTTTAGCCCTGGGAAAGGTTCTTGCAATTTTGGTGAAGGCACTTATGATTTCGGTTGGGGTGATTGAGGAAATGCCGTATTCACTGCTTGACAGCATATATATCAATCCGTTACAGGTCTTTTTATTGTTTTTCGCGATACTTTTTCTGGGTTTATTCCTTTTTTCACGCAGGACCAACATGCTGCTCGCAGCACTTTCCATAATTGTTTTATTCCAGCTTGTGCAGGTTGGTCATAATTTTCACATATTTCAACAGCGAATCTTTATCGTGGGAAACGTACGGGGTGAATCGGTGTTGCAATTGATCGCTGGCAGGAATGGAAGACTGGTGACCGGCTCGGCATCGGATCTGACCGCATCTGATCTGACTTACTCATTCCGGAATTTCTGGATCTCCCGCGGTGTGAACAGGTTGTATCATCTGCCGGTACCGGGTGAAAGGAATTTGGTGAAAAGCTTTCCGATGGAAGATCTCCGGGTTGAACACTCCTGGCCTGGCGCCAATATGCTTTTTGAATTTGCAGGGAAACGAATTATTTTTTTGCAGGATAACCGGTTTTATGATTTTAACCCTGAATTCCGGTTGCGGTCCGATGTGACAGTGGTTTCGGGGATACTGAGACCCGATATGGAAAAATTGGGTAAGCTCCTTGATACGGGCTTGCTCGTGGTGGATTCTTCCGCAAGCAAATACAAAGCCGGAATGTGGAAGAAAATGTGCTCGGGTATGGGAATACAATGCTGGATTGTATCAGAACAGGGGGCATTTCTGCTTGATGCAGGAGTTTAATTTCCGGAAGTTAAATGTCCAACTCACCAATACCCTGCCTGATCACCACGGGGAGTTCACCTGTGCAGTCAATTACAGTAGACGGTACATTGTTGCCATAACCACCGTGTATTACAGCATCCACGCGGTTGTGGTAGTGGTCATAGATGAGATCCGGATCAGTGGTATAGTCCAGTACGGTGTCTTCGTCGTGTATGGAAGTGGTCAATACTGCATTACCCAACTCCCGCACAATCTCCATGATGATCTTATTGTCAGGGATGCGTATGCCGATGGTCTTTTTCTTGTTCCGGAATATTCGGGGAACATTGCTGCTTGCTGGAAGAATAAATGTATATGGGCCTGGAAGGTATTGTTTCATTAACTTGAAAGTGGAATTGCTCAGATGCCGGGCATAATCGGATAACTGACTCATATTATGGCAAATAAAAGAAAAATTTGCTTTTTCAAGGTTGATGCCTTTCAGACGTGCGACCCGCTCAGCTGCCTTGTGGTTAAATACATCACACCCCAGGCCATACACAGTGTCGGTTGGGAAAATGATCACCCCGCCATTTCTGAGGATTTCAACGGCTTTTTGTACTTGTCTCTGACCGGGTGTCTCCGGATGAATTTTTAGCAACATGCAGAATGGAGCGATGATTGGGCAGCAAAGATATATATAAACCTCAAACCTCAAACCCCAAACCCCAAACCTTAATAATACTCATATCTATACCTTGTAAGCACCCTGTACCTGGTGCCCGGATACCAGGTATCCGCAGTGGTACATATCCCCCTGTCATCCCAGGTGTAGGTTATGCTGTTGTAATCCTCATTTCCTCTTCTGCGCCATTTTATTTCCACCAGGTTTCCTTTTGCATCATAGGCAAAGGTCTTCTTGACAAATTTGGGATTTCCGGCGCTTTCCTCGATGATTTCCACGAGGTTACCGGCAGGGTTGTAATTATACACGGTTTTCAGGGTCACCTTGTCAAGCTTGAATTTGGATTCCTCCTTCAGATTTTTCTTATCGTCGTAATGATAGGTCTTCTTCTCAAGTTCACTCTGATTTATTCCATAAACGGTTTCTTCAATAAGATTTTCCCTGAAGTCATATTTCATAAGCAGTTTTGAGGTTAAGGTTCCGGCAGCATTGTAGATGGAAACAGTTGTTGTTGTTCCGTCACGGGAGAAAAGCCTTTTTTCCTGCAACACATTGTTTTTCATATAGCGTATATCGGTCATGATACCTCTTGCATCATAACCATAGAGGTTCTTAAAGTTCTCAACACCGTCAAACCCGCTTTCTTCAATAACCAGCTTTTTATCGTTGTATTTCGAAATCTTCTGGTAGGCTGCTTTTTCCTCGTTACCTCCGGTATACCGGGTGTATTCCGTTCTGTTTCCCCCGGGATCGTACGCGTATTTTTCAATATGGAGCACCTGTCCCTTTGCATTGAAGGTTGTCACCCGGATCACATCCCCGGATACGGTATAAGTAGTCACGGATGTTTTTATACCATTTTTTTCGGGTTTATCGCCTGCATATTTATAATCCCAGCTGATCTGGTTTTTTACTTTATATCGCGCCAGATTGTCCCGGGTTCTTTTCTCATCGGCAGACTGGGAATAGGATTGATTAAAAGTAAATAAAACTAACAATAGCAATAAGGATCTCATTTTCGTTTGGTATTGCTTCACAATAATCACGCCTAATTTATGTTCTGATATTTTTCTACCGTGTACGAACGGAATGTTCTAAGGTTTCAGATCACTCCGGATAATCGGATGTAACACCGGTATCCTGCATTTGCAAATTGGAATGCAGAAAAGATTAATTTTGCAGCCTTAAATCATGTTACATGAAGTTAGCAAGATGGATATCAAAAAAGCAATTGGGGGTCCTCATCCTGATTGCCCTTTTCACATTATTTGCGTTATTCCTGTCACTGCGCGGAATAGCTCTCCGGAAAGCAACTGATACCGTTTCAGCCAGGCTCAGGGAGCATCATTATATAGCCCATTTGGACGGGGCTGAATTCAGGTGGCTAAGGGTTGTTTTTTTCAGGGGAATATACATCCAGGATGAAAAAAATGAGAATGAGATTTACATTGATTCCCTGTCTGTTAAAATACGGTTGCTACCACTGGTCGCAAAGAATCTAAGGATTAGGAACCTGCGGTGTAAGAACATATCGGTAAGATTCAATGCAGATAGTCAGGTTGTTGTAGCGAAGATATCACAACCGGAAGATACTTCCAGCTTGGTTGACAGGTTACGGGGCCAGGATTTTGCAGATATTTCCTACCACCACATTCGCAGATTCTTCCGGCATGTACCCGCAAGGGTTGGTATTGACAAACTGGAAGCCCGGATATCTTATGCCGGCAAGACCACCCTCTTAGGCTTTCAGAAATTACAGATAGTCCGGGGAGAAATGAATGCAGGACTTTTCATGTCGGGCGATGGAAAACAGATCGTCCTTCCTGTATTAGGACGCTTCAACAAATCCTCTTCGGTAGTGGAAATTTACATGACAAATCCGGACGGCGAATTATTTCCCCTGCCATTGTTCAAAGACCGGTTTGGAATTGAGGCCGGATTTGACTCCCTGGGTTTCAACCTGCACCTGGATGACCGCAACCGGCATTTGGTAAACATAGGAGGGGTTTTCAGTTATTCAGGCTTTGGGCTGCGGAGTGAAGGCTTGTCCAACCGCGATATTAAGGTTGATCATTTCAGATCGTCGTTCCTGGTTCATATTGGTCAGGATTATGTTGAATTTGACAGCGTTACGCGGGTAGAATTAAACCGCATTCCCATGCAGTCCTATCTCCGGTTTTCACTGAAGGATGATCCGGTTTTGGTATTCAAGATCCTGCCGGCAACCTGGGATGCCGGTGATTTTTTCAATTCACTGCCTGAAGGAATGTTTACGAGCCTTATAGGATTTAAGGCCCACGGCAGTCTCAATTATTATCTTTCTTTTTCAGCCAATTTCAGCAAACCCGACAGTCTTAGATTTGACACCCGGCTCACAGCAAATGATTTCGAAATTCTTCAATACGGAATTGACGATTACCGGATGATTAACGGGAGTTTTAACCACCAGGTATATGAACGCGGAAAATTAAAAACAACATTTTTGGTGGGCCCCGGGAATCCTGATTTCGTCCCGTATGATAAAATATCACCCATGGTGCGTGCTGCGGTAATGACATCGGAAGATGGAAGTTTTTTCCACCACAATGGGTTCAATCCCGGAGCATTCCAGGAATCTATCGTAACCAATATAAAGGAAAACCGCTTTGCCCGTGGTGGCAGCACCATTTCGATGCAACTCGTAAAGAATGTTTTTCTCACCCGGAATAAAAACATAGCCCGAAAGATCGAAGAAGCACTGATTGTATGGCTGATTGAAAACGAGAACCTGGTGCCGAAGCAACGGATGTACGAGGTTTACCTGAACATTATTGAATGGGGGCCCGGAATATATGGAATAAATCAGGCAAGCCGGTTTTATTTTGACAAAGTACCCATGGAGCTCAACCTGCTGGAAAGTGTTTACCTTGCCAGCATAGTTCCTCATCCCAAATGGTACAGGTATTCATTTGAAAGCAATGGCGTGCTGAGGCCTTTTTTTGGAAATTACCTGAAGAGAATGGAAGAAATTATGTTGCGCAGGAATCTTATGGAACCCGGTGATACTGCAGGAGTTTTGCCGAATGTATTTCTGACAGGCCCGGCCGCAAATATATTTTCTTCTCCGGATTCTGCCGTAACAGATACCCTTACACTTAAAGAACTGGAAATATTGCCCGCAGTTGTTGAATGAAGATGTATTCATTGCATGGTTTGATCATTTTTTCTGAATTTGTGTTATAATAGCACAAAATTCGTTATTTTGTATTTAAAACAATAAAGCCATGGTATTTGATATCGACCTGATCCGGCAGGTATATGTGGGATTTGCAAGTCGCATTGACGCAGCAAGAAGCATTTTGAATCATCCGCTTACACTTACTGAAAAGGTTCTTTATGCTCACCTTGAGGAGGGTGGAATCCGAAAGGCTTATTTGAGAGGCACGGATTATGCTAACTTTTTACCCGACCGTGTTGCTATGCAGGATGCCACTGCCCAGATGGCATTGCTGCAGTTTATGCAGGCAGGCAGTATGAAAGCAGCAGTGCCAACTACCGTACATTGTGATCATCTGATACAGGCAAAAGCAGGAGCTATGGTAGATCTTGAAACTGCCCGGGTAACAAACCGGGAAGTATATGACTTTTTAGCGTCGGTATCCGGCAAATACGGGATAGGATTTTGGAAACCAGGGGCAGGTATTATCCATCAGGTGTTGCTCGAGAATTATGTTTTTCCCGGTGGCATGATAATAGGCACTGATTCACATACCGTGAATGGCGGCGGGCTTGGTATGATCGCTATCGGCGTTGGCGGGGCAGATGCCTGTGATGTTATGGCCGGATTACCTTGGGAAATGAGATTCCCTAAGCTTATAGGTGTAAAACTAACCGGAAGGCTTACCGGTTGGGCATCGGCCAAAGATGTTATCCTGAAGGTATCCGGAATTTTAACTGTAAAAGGAGGGACAGGATGTATTCTGGAGTATTTCGGTGATGGAGCCGAAACCATTTCTTGCACAGGCAAGGGAACCATTTGCAACATGGGTGCGGAAATCGGGGCAACCACTTCAATATTTGGCTACGATGCCAGGATGGATGAATATCTCCGGGGAACAGGCCGTTCAACTGTGGCTGACATGGCCGCCGGTATTCAGCCTTATCTTACTGCGGATGAAGATGTATATCAGAATCCGGAGCGATATTTCGACCAGCTGATCGAAATTAACCTTTCGGAACTGGAACCCCATATTAACGGACCCTTTACCCCCGATCTTGCTACTCCTGTTTCGCGGTTTGCGCAAAAAGTCAGGGAAAATGCCTGGCCCGAAAAGCTCGAAGTGGGTCTTATCGGTTCCTGCACCAATTCCTCATACGAAGATCTTACCAGGGCCGCTTCGGTAGCCAGGCAGGCCATTACGAAAAAACTCAGGGTCAGATCCGAATTTACAATTACCCCGGGATCTGAACAGGTACGATATACTGCAGAACGTGATGGTATACTGGATACTTTCGGCGAGATGGGAGGCCTGGTACTTGCCAATGCATGCGGTCCCTGTATTGGCCAGTGGGCAAGGCACGGCTCCGACAAGCAGGAAAAAAATTCAATCATGACATCCTTTAACCGTAACTTTGCCAAACGTAATGATGGAAATCCCAATACCCATGGTTTTGTTGCTTCGCCTGAAATTGTCACAGCCTTTTCAATTGCCGGAACTCTTTTGTTCAATCCGCTTACCGACACCTTGATCAATGAAGCAGGAGAGCAGGTTAAGCTCGATGAACCACAGGGAATTGAAATGCCTCCTCTCGGATTTGACGTCGCGGATAACGGATACCAGCAACCAGCCGAAGACGGCAGCAATATCGAAGTTGTGGTCAACCGGGATAGTGTCAGATTGCAGCTTCTTAAGCCGTTTGATCCATGGAACGGGAAAGATATTATTAACCTGCGACTATTAATAAAAGCAAAAGGCAAGTGTACTACCGACCATATCTCTATGGCCGGGCCCTGGCTCAAATACCGCGGTCACCTCGATAATATCTCCAACAACATGCTCATTGGCGCAGTGAATTATTTCAATGAAAAATCCAATTCGGTTATGAACCATATCACCGGTAACTACGATGAAGTGCCAAAGACTGCCAGGATGTATAAGGCACAAGGCATTGGGACAATCGTAGTGGGTGACGAAAACTATGGTGAAGGATCATCCCGGGAACATGCTGCCATGGAGCCCAGATACCTGGGTGTTAAGGTTGTTCTGGTCCGCTCTTTTGCCCGGATCCATGAAGCGAACCTGAAAAAGCAGGGAATGCTGGCAATTACATTTGCAGACAAATCCGATTATGACAGGATCTGCGAAGATGACCTGTTCGATATCAGTGGTCTGGAGTCTTTTTCTCCGGGCAAACCACTAATCGTAAAGCTCAGGCATTCCGATGGAACGGTTGAAGAATTCACAGCCAGTCACACCTATAATGAGAACCAGATTGGCTGGTTCAAAGCCGGTTCAGCCCTGAATCTGATCAGACAATCCCAGCATGAACCTTATTAATTGTCCGGGCACAAGTTTGACCTGGATTTTATATCTTCGTTTAGTATTCATCTAACCGCCCTTAAAAACTTGAAAAACATATCTCAGTTACGACCCATTCCAAAGGGTGATAAAAAAACAATCCGTGCATGGGTCATGTATGACTGGTCCAATTCGGTTTATCAGCTCACCATAGGTTCAACCATATTCCCTATATATTATAATGCAATTACCCGCAACGGCAATGATTTTACCGTGAATTTTTTTGGATTCAAAGCCATCAATACGGTGCTTTATTCCTGGTCAATTGCATTGTCGTACCTGATTATTGCACTTTTTTCTCCTTTGTTTTCATCAATTGCCGATTATACAGGTCGAAGAAAAACTTTCATGAAAGTATTTACCTGGATTGGAGCTATTTCCTGCGGAATGCTGTTCTTTTTCAATAAGAATACCTTTGAACTGGGGCTGATCGCTTTCACCTTTGCTACCATAGGGTATGGGGGAAGCCTTGTATTCTATAACTCATTTCTGCCGGTAATTGCGGAACCCGGTGAACAGGACAGGATCAGTGCAAGGGGATATTCCATGGGTTACCTTGGAGGTGTCATTCTGTTGATAATTAATTTGATATTCGTACTTTTCCCGGATGTTTTCGGCATAACCGATGACACCTTTGCCCCGCGTCTTGCTTTCCTTACTGTATTCCTTTGGTGGATTGGCTTTTCACAGATTACCTTCCTCCGACTGCCCAAGTATACCTTCGGCAAACGGGTGAAAGGTGAAAAAAGGGTGATACTGAAAGGATATCAGGAACTGCGAACGGTTTTCAAACAGGTCCTTGGGATGAGCTTGTTGAAAATTTACCTGATGGGCTTTTTCTTTATGACCATGGGATTGCTAACCGTAATGTTTATGGCAGCGACTTATGGCACAAAAGAACTTGGACTGAGTGATAATATTCTTATTCCCACTATTTTACTGATCCAGCTTATCGGGATGTTCGGTGCCTGGCTGTTTGCCCGGATATCAGGCAGGATTGGAAATATAAGAGCGCTTATCAGTTCCATTATTGTCTGGATCTTTGTTATCGTGGCTGTATTTTACATCCATACTGCTACCGGTTTTATCATCGTGGCATGTTTTGTGGGAGTCGTCATGGGAGGTACCCAGGCCCTCGCCAGGTCCACTTATTCGAAGATGCTCCCTGAAACCCGGGATCACACATCCTTCTTCAGCTTTTATGATGTAATGGAAAAGATAGCTACTGTGGGCGGAACTTTCAGTTTTGGGATCATCGAAGCATTAACAGGCAGCATGCGGTATTCCGTGCTGGCCATAACCGTTTTTTTCATTGTGGGTCTTGTATTTATGCTGATATTGCTTCGAAAACAGAGCCAGACAGTATAATTTCACTGTCATTACCGGGTTGATTTTCCTATGAACACGAAACAGCTGATAATTGTGGCCGGTCCTACGGCAGTCGGCAAGACCGATATGGCAGTATGGCTTGCCAAACATTTCAGTACTGAGATAATCAATGCCGACTCCCGGCAGGTATACCGGGAAATGACCATCGGTACTGCCTTACCCTCTCCTGAGCAGCAGGCAGGGATCAGGCATCATTTCATTGGGCACCGTTCGGTTTACGATTACTATAATGCAAGCCTTTACGAAACGGAAGCACTGGAAGTGCTTAATGGCTTGTTTGAAAAGCATGATGTGGTTGTAATGGCTGGTGGAAGCGGCATGTACATCGACGCTGTATGCCGGGGTATTGATGCGATTCCAACGGTGGATGCCGGGGTTCGGGAACGTATCCGTGATGCGTTCATGTCTGCAGGACTTGAAGGCATCAGGCAAAAGCTCCGTGCGTGCGATCCTGTTTATTATGCCAGGGTTGACCTGAATAACCCGCAACGCATACGCAAAGCACTGGAAATATATGAAATGACAGGGAGACCTTATTCTTCCTACCTGACAGGCGAAATCAAAAAGCGGAGTTTTTCATTTGTAAAAATAGGGTTGGACATGCCCAGGGAAGAGCTTCATGACCGCATCAACCAAAGAGTGGATGCGATGATTGAGCGGGGTTTGCTTCAGGAAGCCAGGAACCTGTACGCCAGCAGGCACGTGAATGCGCTTAACACGGTAGGATATAAGGAACTGTTCGGCTATATTGATAATCTATGCACACTGGAAGAGGCTGTGCTACAGATCAAGGGACACACCCGCCAGTATGCCCGCCGGCAACTCACCTGGTTCAGGAAAGATTCGTCGGTCCAATGGTTCAGACCCGATGAACCCGAAGCTATTTTAAATTATGTTTGCCTGAAAATTAAAGAGCAATGAACATGGCTGAAATAAAGCGCTTCAACATACGCGTTTATGGCATTTTCCTGAATGAACGGAAGGAGATACTGCTTACCGATGAGTTCGCCCTTGACAGTAAGATGACCAAGTTCCCGGGTGGTGGTATGCATTTTGGAGAGGGGCCTGCTGATTGTATTACAAGGGAAGCCATGGAGGAATTTGGTCAGGAAATTGAAATCATTGGTCATTTTTATACCACCCATTTTTTTCAGCGCGCTTTGTTTTATGACAACCACCAGCTAATCAGTATTTATTACAGGGTGCGATTTAAAGATCCACCCCGTTTCAACATATCCACCAAACCTTTTGATTTCCCAAAGCTTGTTAATGGCAGCCAGTCGTTTCGCTGGGTTTCAGTTGCCGCACTTTCCGAAGATGAGCTGAGTTTTCCTATTGACAGGTATGTGCTGGGATTGCTGAAAAAAGAATGACTAAATGTGTATAGTCTCCCGGAATTTGTTAAACAAAAAGGAATTATCACTGTTTATAGGTAGAATTGCATTTTTAAAGAAAATAATTAAATTTACGAACTTTGGAATAAAATTATCATTAACATTTAATTTGAAAATTCATGGATACAATTAGTATTAAAAAGATCACTGGACTTGTGGTAATATTTGCCGGACTTAGTATGGGTTTGATGGCTCAGGAAAAAAATAATGCAATTAATGCGTTTAATGAAAGTGTAGAATTGATGAAATCCGGCGAGGGAGATGTAATCCAATCCTTCGAAAATTGTATTAAGATATGTGAACAGGTTGGTGATTCAGCCGAAGATATACGCCTGAAAGCCATACAGGTGTTACCGGGTTTGTATTATCAGGAGGCATATGCTTTGTTGACTTCGGATAAAAATATTGAAGCTTCGCTCAATGCTTCGAAAAAGACTATGGAAGTTGCCGAAAAATATGGCAATTCACGGATTAAGGATAATACACACAAGATCATGATCCAGGCATACAGTTCCATGGCTTCAACCTATTTTGCCGCCAAAGACTATGACAAGGCCCTTCTGGCTTTCGACAGCGTATTGATGATTAATCCCGAACACCTTACTTCCATATATAATAAGGCACTGATCTACCGCGGACAAAATAACAACCAAAAATTCAGTGAAACCATTGATCTGTATATCGAAGATCTAAACGCCCTTGGGGATACCACAAAGGTTAAACAAGCCAATGACCTGGCACTGGATTACTTCCGGATCGCCGGAGCAAAGGCGCATCAGGCAAATAACCTGGGCGAGGCGCTTGAATTATTGAATACTTCTGCTAAATATGGAAACGATAAAAATGTTTTTTATCATTTTGCAGGTATTTACAACAAACAGAAGAAATACACCCAGGCGGCTGAAAATGCACAAAAAGGCCTGGAATTGGAAAAGGGCAGCGCAGAGGAAAAAGCCAAGTTTTATTTTGAACTGGGACAGGCCCATGCAGGGAAAGGGGAAACAGCAAATGCCTGTGAAGTCCTGAAAAATTCAATGTATGGCCCGTTCCTGCAGCCTTCCAAAGCATTGAGGACCAATCTGAAATGTCAATAAGACTGCGTACTTAAACAAATAACATCGAAAAAACGTGAAGGGATACCTTCACGTTTTTTATATTCCCCATGTAAGATATTTAAAGTTTCGGGCTGTATTCCCTGCTATAAAATAATAAATTGTAATATTTAGTATGTATTTGATTCTATATTGTAAGTAAAAACTAAATATATATTATAAATGTATGTAATAAACGTAAAATATATAAATTATTTCATAACAATGTTATAATTTTACAGAGAATTCGGCAAATGGATTACAAACTAATAGAATTGGCAATTAATTATTAATATATGTGTGGAGTAGTCGGAGTTTTCGATTTAAAGACAGATGCACAGGAGCTCAGGCCGCAGGTGCTTGATATGTCAAAAAGGATCAGGCACAGGGGACCCGACTGGTCAGGAATATATTGCAGTGAAAAGGCAATCATTGCGCACGAACGTCTGTCCATTGTTGATCCGCAATCGGGGGGCCAGCCTCTGTACAGCCATGACCGCAAGCTGATCCTTGGAGTAAATGGTGAAATATACAACCATCAGGAAATCCGGGAACGATACAAAGACAAATATAGTTTCCAGACCCTCTCGGATTGCGAGGTGATTCTTGCTTTATATGATGACAAGGGAAAGGACTTCCTGGAGGACCTGAACGGGATTTTTGCCTTTGTTTTGTATGACGAGAAAAACGACTGTTACATGGCGGCCCGTGATCATATCGGCATCATGCCCCTGTATATGGGTTGGGACGCATTTGGCAATTCTTATTTTTCATCTGAGCTGAAAGCCCTGGAGGGGATATGCAAAAAAATCGAAGTGTTTCCCCCGGGTCACTACTTCTATAGCAGGGAAGGTGAATTAAAAAAGTGGTATGCACGGGACTGGAACTCTTTTGATGCCGTAAAAGATAATATGAGTGACATGGCGGAATTGCGGACAGCCCTGGAGAAAGCTGTTCACAGGCAGTTGATGTCAGATGTTCCGTATGGGGTGCTGTTATCAGGCGGACTCGACAGTTCCGTTATCTCGGCAGTGGCCAGGAAATTTGCAGCACTCCGGATCGAAACCAACGATAAGGAAGTTGCCTGGTGGCCTCAGTTGCATTCTTTTGCGGTTGGGCTTGTAGGTTCTCCCGATCTGGCAGCGGCACGAAAAGTGGCTGATCACATAGGTACCGTTCATCATGAGATTCATTTCACCCTGCAGGAAGGTCTGGATGCGCTTCGTGATGTTATTTACTACCTGGAAACCTATGATGTAACCACAATAAGAGCTTCCACACCCATGTATCTAATGGCAAGGGTGATCAAATCAATGGGTGTGAAAATGGTTCTTTCCGGTGAAGGCGCCGATGAAATTTTCGGTGGTTATCTTTACTTCCACAAAGCACCCAATGCCAGGGAATTTCATGAGGAGACACTGCGAAAGCTTAGTAAGCTTTATTTATATGACTGTCTGCGCGCTAATAAATCCCTGGCGGCCTGGGGCGTTGAAGGGCGTGTTCCTTTCCTCGACAAGGAGTTTATGGATGTTGCCATGAGGCTGAATCCGGCGGATAAAATGGCGAAAGACGGAAAAATGGAAAAATGGATCCTGCGTAAGGCTTTTGAGGACTATCTTCCCGAAAGTGTGGCCTGGCGACAGAAAGAACAATTTTCTGACGGAGTAGGTTACGGATGGATCGATACACTTAAGGAACTAACTGCCAGGGAAGTTACTGACGGAATGCTGGCCAGTGCAAAATTCCGCTTTCCGGCAAATACGCCCCGTACCAAGGAAGAATACTATTACCGCGCTATATTCAGTGAGCATTTTCCTTCGGAAGCAGCTGCATTAACCGTACCCTCGGTGCCCTCAGTAGCCTGCAGCACAGCCGAAGCCCTTGCCTGGGATGAATCATTCAGGAATCAGAATGATCCCTCTGGCCGGGCCGTAAAAAACGTTCATGTAAAAGCATACGAATGAGCACCACCCCGTCGGGGTGGGTGTCAAAGGATTAGGTTATCGGTAAAAAAATTCGTTCATTTGCATCATTGACCGATCAACGTATGCAAGCAGTAATCCTTGCCGGCGGCAGAGGGGCCCGGTTGGGTGATCAAACCCGTGAAATTCCCAAACCCATGATGATCATCGGGGACAAACCCCTGTTGCATCACCAGGTTGATTTACTTGTCAGTAACGGTATACAGGACATCATACTACTGGTAAATTACCTTAAGGATTCCATAATCAGCTACTTTGATGATGGCACTGCTTTTAATGCCCGCGTCAGTTATTTCGAAGAACCCATGCCCCTGGGCACAACAGGGGGTATCAGGGAAATTGAGGAAAGACTTCGGGGGGATTTTCTTTTAGTGTACGGGGATGTTATGTTCAATATGGATATTTCTCGGCTAATTCGCTTTCACCATCTTAAGAACAGCAATTGCACCCTGGTACTCCATCCCAATGACCACCCTTATGACAGCGACCTGGTGGAAATCAATCCGGAAGGCAGGATTGTTGCCTTCCATTCCAAGCCCCATAAACCCGGAAATAGTTATCACAACCTGGTAAATGCAGGAGTCTATGTATTATCACCAGGTATATTAAAATTCATAGAAAAAGGTAAAAAGGCTGATTTCGGCAGGGATCTATTTCCCAGGATATTCAACCAGGTTGAAATGTACGGGTATAAAACCCCGGAATATCTTAAGGATATGGGGACACCCGACAGGCTTGAAAAGGTGAGGTTAGATCTTGAAATCGGAAAGATCCGGCTCCGTAATCTGAAAAACCGGCAACGGGCCATTTTTCTTGACCGCGACGGTGTTTTGAATGTTGAACGAAGCTTTATCAGCACACCCGAAGGGCTTGAATTGTATGATTTCACTCCCTCCGCCGTTAAGAAGATCAACCAGAGTGATTACCTGTCTGTTGTTGTTACCAACCAGAGTGCTGTTGCCCGAAACCTGTGCACCGAAGACGATGTTCATGCGATTCATAAAAAGCTGGAAACATTGCTGGGAGATCAGCAATCGTGGCTTGACGCCATATATTTTTGTCCCCACCATCCTCACAGCGGATTCCCTGAAGAAAATCCGGTCTACAAAATTGATTGTGATTGCCGCAAGCCCAAAACGGGAATGTTTCTCAAAGCTGCGGCCGCTTTTAATATTAACCTGAAAGAATCATGGATGATAGGTGATTCCGAACGGGATATACAGGCGGGGATAAATGCCGGATGCACTACCGTGGGCGTACGCACCGGTTACGGAATAAGGAAAACCCGGATCCTGCCGGATTATATGTTTTCCAATCTTTATGAAGCGGTAAATTTCATTACACGCGATCCGCTCGGAAGATACGCGGAGGATATAATCAGGAATGTTGCGGACAACACAGGCAACATACCCCGGGTATTACTGATCGGCGGCAACACCCGCACAGGTAAAAGCACTCTGGCATCCTACATGCGTATTGTGTTTGAAAAAAGAGGTAACAGGGTGCTGGTAGTTGAACTTGACAACTGGCTTATACCGGAAGAACAGCGAACGGCTGATATGGATGTCTATGCGCGTTATCAGCTCAGCAGTATCGAGGCAGATATGAGAAAGCTGTTTGCCGGGGAGGCCATTTCAGTTAACACGTATGTCAACCATCCTGAACGGGTAACTGTTCCGCATGTCTACACGGTGAAAGAAACGGATATTGTTATCATCGAAGGGGTGGTGGCCTTAAGTTCCGGAGTTATTCGTGAAATGGCAAATCTTAGGTTATTTACCAGCCTTCCTCCGGCACTGCTTGAATCCAGAATTAATGAATACTACACCTGGCGCGGCAAAACTGCTGCAGAAATTCAAGATCTTGTTGAAAAAAGAAAAGATGATGAATATCAATTAATAGAAAAAGAAAGTAATTTAGCTGACATGATCATTAATCCTTCCGGTGCATGATAATCACCCGAACTCCTTTCAGGATCAGTTTTGTTGGCGGTGGCTCCGATATGGATGCTTTCTATGCAAGGTATCCCGGTGCTGTGTTAAGTACAAGCATCAATAAATACATGTACATTTCCTCACACAGGTTTTTCTTCACCGGTCAGGTAAGGGTTAAATACTCCGAGACCGAGACAGTGAACCATATTGATGAACTGAAGCATCCCCTGCTGCGTGAAACCATGCGAAAAACAGGTGTTACCAGCGGTATTGAAATCAGCTCTATTGCTGATATTCCTTCGGGTACAGGCATGGGATCCTCCTCTTCATTTACAGTTGGATTACTGCACTGCCTGTATGCCGTTAAAAGAGAATTTGTTTCCCATGATCAACTGGCACGGGAAGCCTGCGAGATCGAAATCGACCTGTTGGGTGAGCCTATTGGAAAGCAGGACCAGTATGCCGCTGCGTTCGGGGGGTTAAACATTATCCATTTTCTGTCCAACGGCGATGTACGGGTGGAACCCCTGTATGTAAAAAATGAAATATACCGGAATCTGCAGGAAAACCTGTTGATGTTTTATGTGGGCAACCAGCGAAAAGCCTCTGATATCCTGTCGGAACAGAAAAAGAACGTATCACTGGAGGAAAAGTTCATGGTATTGAAATCGATGGTATCCCTGGTACCTGACCTGCGTGATTGCCTGTATAATGGACATCTGAAAGATTTTGGAAAGATATTGCATGAAAATTGGATACTAAAACAGAAACTGGCTTCACAAATATCCAACAATATCCTTGATGATATTTATAATACCGGTATCCGCAGCGGGGCCACCGGAGGAAAGCTTCTGGGAGCGGGAGGAGGCGGATTTATGCTGTTCTATTGTGAAAAGGACAAACAACAGAAGCTGACCGAAGCGTTGAAACCGCTTGAAAAATTCGACTTTGCCTTTGAAAGGGAAGGCTCCAAAGTAATTTATTTTGCCGATGAAGAATTCTGAATTCAGGGAATACTTTTCCAGGGTTTCAGAAACCCTGAAGCTGGTGGATACAAGCGCTGTTGAAAAACTGGCAGACCTGCTCCTGAAGGCCAGAGAGCAGGAAAGAACGATTTTTATTTTCGGGAACGGCGGCAGCGGTGCCACTGCCTCACATGTCACCGGTGATTTCCTGAAGGGTATATCTTATCAGATGGACAAACGTTTCAGGGTAATGTGCCTGAACGACAATATATCCGGAATGATGGCCATCTCGAATGACCTTACGTATGAGGAAATTTTTATTGAACAGCTAAAAACCTTTGTCCGCAAAAATGATGTTGTGATCGGCATTTCCGGAAGCGGCAATTCGGTCAATGTTGTGAAAGCACTTGAATATGCAAGGTCATCCGGTGCAGTTACCGTGGCTTTCTGCGGATTTAAGGGTGGAAAGGTCAAAGAAATTGCGGATCTTCTGATCCATGCCCCTATCCAGGATATGGAGGTTACGGAAGACATACATATTGTAATCTTTCATGCTATTAAGCAGTCTCTTATCATGAAACTTAAGGGTAAGGATTATTCCATGGGTGGAACGTATGATAAGAGGGTAAAACAGTAGCCACGAGGCACCAGTAGTCAGGCTTCCCGTGTTATTGCAGGCTTATCGCTTTCTTTTCGACTTTTTAATATAAATCGCATTATAAATGCTTTTATCATACCGAGACCATAACCGGTAAGCATAACAAATGAGGCATAAACGCTCAGTAATCCGACAACCGCATTTCTGTTTTGAAATGCCGCATCAAATAATACAGCAATCATATAGGCTAATACTGATCCTGCCCAAAGCATGAATACTCCTTTGGAAACAGCACCGGCAATTACACCCCCGAAAAGATATAATACAAAAATGCTGGGTAACAGATGTACAGGTTTTAGGGCGTCGCCATGTTTGAGCTGCAAATCAATCCGACCGCTCCCAAAGGAAAATACCTGTCTGAAAAATTTATAAAATGTCGAACGCCTCTTGTGGTAAACGAATGCATCCTCAATCAATCCGATTTTGTAACCTTCTTTGTAAAGACGTATACTCAGGTCGATATCCTCTGAAACCTTCATTCCGCTGAATCCACCAATCCTGAGAAAAACATCTCTGGATATACCCATATTGAAACTTCGCGGCTGATATTGTCCCATATGGTTCTTTTTTCCCCTGATACCGCCAGTAGTGTAGAATGATGTCATGGCATAGCTGATCGCCTTTTGCCTGTTATTGAAACTTAAACCAGCTTTATCCGGGCCTCCCCACACATCCAGATCATGGTTAATAAAATAGGTATTCAAAACGCTAAAATACCGGGCAGGAATCACACAATCTGAATCAAAAAAAACCAGGTAATCACCTGTTGCTTTTTCTGCACCCCAGTTGCGGGATTCACTAATGCCCAAATTCTTTTCATACAGGTATATTAAATTTAACCTGGAATTGTATTCCTCCACAACCTGTTTAACCGTATTGTCCGGGCTTCCATCGGCGATTATAATCTCAAAATCGCGATACTCCTGGTTTAATAGACTTATCAGTAATTCATTTACCTCATCAGGTCTGGAAAATGTTGGAACCACAACAGAGTATTTCATAAAAGAGGTTTAGCTATTTTCATTTACCAAACGCCTGATGCCTGTTGCCTAAATCTCCTTCTCAATCTGATACTCATTCCTGTTCGCCGAAGATCTTGAAACCAGCTCTCCCAGGAATCCGGCAAGAAAAAGTTGTGTACCGATGATCATGGCAGTGAGTCCGATATAAAAATAGGGGCTTTGGGAAACAAGTCTTGCAGGAACATGCCTGGCCACAGCGATAAGTTTGTCAATCCCCAGGTAAGCAGCCATTCCTAAACCAATAAAAAACATCAGGGTTCCCAGGGTGCCGAAAAAGTGCATGGGACGACGGCCAAATCTTGATATAAATGAAATGGAAAGCAGGTCGAGGTATCCGTTGATAAACCGTTCGAGGCCGAATTTGGTAGTGCCGTATTGTCGCTTGCGGTGTTGCACTACCTTTTCTCCGATAACACGAAACCCGGCCTTTTTTACAATGATGGGAATGTAACGGTGCATTTCACCATATACCTCAATGGCTTTAACAACTTCTCCCCGGAAAGCTTTAAGACCGCAGTTGAAGTCATGTATCTTTATTCCGCTGAACCGGCGGGCAGTAAGGTTAAAAATCCTGCTGGGAATATTTTTAGTAATGGCATTGTCATACCTTTTCTTCTTCCATCCCGACACCAGATCATATCCATCCCTGGTGACCATATTTACCAGATCAGGAATTTCCTCCGGACTATCCTGCAGATCGGCGTCCATTGTAATCACTACTTCTCCCTTCAAAGCCTGGAATGCACAATGAAGGGCAGCCGATTTACCGTAATTCCGGCGAAATTTTATTCCCCTGACAGCCGGATTGGACTGTTGCAGTTCCTCAATAATTTTCCAGGAACCGTCAGTACTTCCGTCATCTACCAGTAAGGCTTCATACGTGAAATTGTTTTCCTTCATCACACGGTCAATCCATGAAACCAGCTCAGGGAGCGATTCGGCTTCGTTGTAAAGGGGGACAACGACAGAAATAAATGGATTTGCCATGTATGAAGCCAATTTAAACCTATGAAAAGGGAGCAGGATCTTTTTTAAGGAATGCGGAGGTAATCAATGAGATAATAAAACCGATCAGGGTAAAAGTAAGCACACCCACCGGAATCGACCAGGCTGCAGTTAGTCCGTTACGGGTTCTTTCAAGCGCGGCATCAATCTGATTTTCAGGAATGAACCTGCTGTTTTCGAACTGTTCTTCCATTATCAACATGTATTTATCAACCAGTTCGGGATCGATAAACCGCATCAGAATGAAATTAAAGAAAACGGTAATGATACCTACGAAAAATGAAACCAGGATTCCGGTCTTAAGCGCTTTTCCGTAAGTGATAAATCCTCCGGATTCCTTATCGCGGTAAGATTTTGTAGCCAGGTAAATGCCAACTATGAGCACAGCATACTGGATAAGGCCGAGAAACCTGTTAAAAGTCGCATCCATCATGTACAACAGGACAATGTAAACCACAAGGGCCAATCCGATAATGGCACCATAGGTCATCGCGTATTTCATGATACCCGGTTTATTTTCTTCCATTTGTTTGGGATTAGTGTAGTTTAAGTAAGCAAATATACTGTTTTATAAAACGTTCTGCAGATCAGGGGATATTTCCCTTGTAAATATAATAAAAGTTAATAATTTTGCACCGCCGGGTAAGTCTCATACGACCAGCTCCTGCTGAATCCCCCCAGGTCCGGAAGGAAGCAAGGGTAGGCGGTTGAAGCGGTGCGATATGATCAGCTTGCCCGGTTTTTTACTTCTTCCGGTGCCTGCACGAGTTCCACCAGCACCCCTTCACTGCAAAGCGGAAACTCATCATTACCTTTCGGATGGATAAAGCAAACATCATAGCCCGATGCGCCCTTTCGTATCCCGCCGGGCGTAAATCTTACACCCTGTGCTGTAAGCCATTCCACTGCTTTGGGTAGATCGTCAATCCAGAGTCCGATGTGATTTAGCCTGGGATCATGAACCCTGGGCGATTTTTCAGCATCTACAGGTTGCATGATGTCTACTTCAACGGCAAAGGGGCCATTTCCAATGCGCAAAATGTCCTCATCAACATTTTCCCGTTCACTCCTGAAAGTGCCTGTTTTTTCCAAACCCATGATATTCACCCAGAAATTCTCTAACCGTGTTTTTGATTCATTACCAATGGCGATTTGCTGAATTCCGATTACCCTGAATGGTCTCATCTTTATTTTTTTTAGTGAAGGCACGAAAATAACTATTTTTTTTATCGTTAAAACCCTTTGGGAAGATTGTTTGGTAGTCGTGGAAGCGGGTTTCTTAAAAATGGTTACTTTTGGCGAAGATTTCCTGCCATGAAACGTATAATCCGGACGGTTTTAAACATTTTTCCGCGACCCTGGCTGATTCGTTTCAGCTATGTATTTGTGCCTTTCGCTGCGGTCCTTTACCAGGGCAACAAGGTGGAATGCCCGGTATGTGGCGGAAAGTTCAGCAAGTTCCTACCTTATGGATACAACCGGGTAAGGGAAAATGTACTTTGTCCGGGATGTCTGTCATTGGAGCGGCACAGGTTGCTCTGGCTCTATATGAAAGACCGGACCGGTGTTTTTACTGAGAAACTAAAGGTGCTGCATATTGCTCCTGAACAATGCTTTTATAAACGGTTCCGCAATATGAAAAACCTCACCTATGTGACTGCTGATCTTGAATCGCCACTGGCCGATGTTAAACTGGATGTGCAGGATATGCCATTTGGCGATGGGGAGTTTGACGTTGTGATCTGTAACCATGTTCTGGAACATGTCCCCGATGACCGCAAGGCGTTGCTGGAAATATACAGGGTGCTTAAAACAGGCGGATTTGCTCTGTTGCAGGTGCCTACCAACTATGGTGTGGAAAAAACATACGAAGATGCTTCAGTTACCGATCCTTCCGATCGTGAAAAGCACTTCCGGCAAAAGGATCATTACCGCCTGTATGGCAGGGATTATCTCGATAGAATAAGAAAAACAGGATTTGTCATTAACGAAGATAACTACCTGTTGGGAATTGATGAAGAAAAAAGGCAGCGATTCAGGTTGCCTGAAATGGAATATATGTATGGATATTATAAAGGTTAAAGACTTATTGCAAGAATATCAATATACTAATGAAATTGAAATTGAAAATATTTGTAAATACACTATATTTTTTTAAAAGATTATTTGAATAATCATTTAATTCTCTATATTTGCCCAAAATAAAAACATGAGAAATATCATCATTATTGTGAATCTCTTTGTCCTCGTTGTGGTGCTTAACAAACCGAGGTGAGGATGGTTTAACCTATAATGAACAAAATAGAGCCATTCTTACCGAAGAGAATGGCTTTTTTAGTTTAAAACTATTTTTGTCATACTATGAATTTCAACTATGAAAATTAAGCTGAGAAGTGCCACCTCTACCGAAGGACGCAGAATGGCCGGAGCCCGCAGCCTCTGGCGTGCAGCGGGCATGCATGAGGACCAGATAGGCAAGCCCATTATAGCCATAGTCAATTCCTTTACACAGTTTGTACCGGGACATACCCATCTTCACATGATCGGACAGGAGGTGAAGGCCATTATTGAAAAGGAAGGATGCTATGCGGCGGAATTCAATACCATTGCTGTGGATGACGGTATAGCCATGGGACATGACGGCATGTTGTATTCCCTTCCTTCGCGTGATCTCATTGCCGACAGTGTTGAATATATGTGCAACGCCCATACCGTGGACGGCATGATCTGCATCAGCAATTGTGATAAAATTACTCCCGGGATGCTTATGGCTGCCATGCGATTGAACATCCCGGCTGTGTTTGTTTCAGGTGGGCCAATGGAAGCCGGTACAGTTGGTTCCAAAAAGTATGACCTTGTTGATGCCATGGTTATGGCTGCCGATGATTCCGTATCTGATGATGAGCTTGCGGTGGTGGAACAACAGGCATGTCCTACCTGTGGCTCCTGTTCGGGAATGTTCACGGCCAATTCCATGAATTGTCTGAATGAGGCCATAGGACTTGCTTTACCAGGAAACGGTACCATCGTTGCCACACATAAGAACCGCACGCGGCTGTTTGAAAAAGCCGCCAGACAAATTGTCACCAATACCAAAAAATATTATGATGAAGGCGACACATCGGTTTTACCCCGTTCCATAGCCACCCGGTCAGCCTTCATGAATGCCATGGCCCTGGATATAGCTATGGGCGGATCCACCAATACCGTTCTTCATCTGTTGGCCATTGCCCATGAGGCCGGAGTTGATTTCACCATGAAAGATATCGATGCCCTGTCACGCAAAATACCCGTTCTGTGCAAAGTAGCACCAAGTTCGGCTTACCATGTTGAAGACGTTAACCGTGCCGGCGGTATTCTGGCCATCATGGGTGAGCTGGAGCGTGCCGGACTTATTGATAAAGGTGTAAAAAGAACCGATTTGCTCACCTTGGGTGAAGCTATCGAACATTATGACATCAGTCTTCAGACCGCCATACCCGAAGCACGGGAAATATTTGCAAGCGCTCCTGCCGGTATTAAGAACCTTAAAATGGGCAGCCAGGGTGTTATGTTCAAAGAACCCGATCTTGACAGGGAAACCGGTTGTATACGTGATCTTGCACATTGTTATTTTAAAGATGGCGGGCTTGCTATTCTTTACGGAAATATTGCACGTGACGGATGTGTGGTTAAAACAGCCGGGGTGGATCCATCCATTTTCAATTTCAAAGGTACAGCGCGGGTATATGAATCACAGGATGATGCCTGCGACGGTATCCTCGAAGGAAGGGTAAGGGCCGGTGATGTGGTTGTGATCTGTTACGAAGGTCCCAAAGGTGGTCCCGGTATGCAGGAAATGCTTTATCCCACTTCTTATATCAAGTCAAAAGGTCTGGGTAAAAGTTGTGCCCTGCTTACCGACGGCAGATTTTCGGGTGGTACATCGGGATTGTCCATCGGCCATGTTTCACCGGAGGCAGCTGCCGGAGGAGAAATCGGTTTGTTAAAAGACGGTGATCGTATTGAAATAGATATTCCATCCAGGTCGGTGAATGTTGTGCTCCCGCAGGGGGAGCTTGACAAACGCAAACAAAAAGAGGCCGGGAGGGGTGATAAGGCCTTTACTCCTGCCAGCCGCAACAGACGGATTTCACAAGCACTGAAAGCTTATGCCAGGATGGTTACATCAGCAGACAAGGGAGCCATAAGGGAAGTGATATAGAACCGGTTTGTTGATTTCAGGTAGTTTTTTAACAAAATTGATTTTCAACATTTACTTTAATTTCCAGTCATGAAAGCAACAAAAGAAATAGAAACCATAACCGATATACCAAAGAAAGTAAGGATTACCGGCGCTGAAGCCATGATGCTCAGCCTGATCAACGAAGGGGTTGATACAATCTTCGGATATCCCGGCGGTGCAATCATGCCAGCTTATGATGCACTGATGAACTATCCTGATCAACTAAGGCATATTCTTACTCGTCATGAACAGGGTGCTGTTCATGCTGCCCAGGGATATGCCAGGGTCACCGGAAAGGTAGGGGTTTGCATGGCTACATCAGGGCCCGGGGCCACCAACCTGATCACGGGTATCGCCGACGCACTGATCGATTCAACTCCACTTGTGTGCATAACCGGCCAGGTGTCGGCAGGACTGCTGGGTACGGATGCCTTTCAGGAAACCGATGTTATTGGTATATCCATGCCTGTTACCAAATGGAATTTTCTGGTTACACGGCCCGAAGAAATACCGGAAATCATGGCACAGGCATTTTATATTGCACGATCCGGCCGTCCGGGCCCGGTACTTATCGATATTACTAAAAACGCACAGTTTGGCAAACTTGACTTCATGTATCGCAAATGCATAAAGCTGCGCAGTTATGTTCCTTTTCCCAAGATCGACGTTGAAAGTATAAAGGACGCTGCAGTTCTTATCAATAAAGCAAAGAAACCTTATATACTGGTTGGACAAGGTGTTATTCTGGGCAATGCTGAAAGCGAATTTAAAACTTTTGTGGAGAAGTCAGGAATTCCGGTTGCCTGGACAATCCTGGGAGCATGTGCCCTTCCCAAGGAGCATCCGCTCAACGTGGGAATGCTGGGTATGCACGGGAATTATTCAACCAATATTAACACCAATAAATGTGATCTGCTGATTGGCATAGGCATGCGGTTTGACGACCGGGTCACCGGCGATGTTTCCAGGTATGCCAAACAGGCAAAGATCATTCATCTGGAAATTGATAAGGCCGAAATAAATAAAGTAGTGTGTGTGGATGTTGCTGTTCACGGTGATGTCAAAGAAACGTTGCCTTTACTGACCGGTTTGATTGAAAAAAGAACACATGAATCCTGGTTAAATGAATTCAAGGAAGCCGATAAAATTGAATATGAAAAAGTAATAAAAAAAGACCTTCATCCGGAAAAGCCCGGACTTACTATGAGCGAGGTAATTCATATTATTAATATAAAAACAAAAGGAGATGCCATTGCCGTTACCGATGTAGGTCAGCATCAGATGTTTGCATCGCGGTATTTTAATTTTAAGAATGCCCGCAGTTTTGTCACCTCAGGCGGTCTCGGAACTATGGGCTTTGGTTTGCCCGCAGCCCATGGAGCCAAAATAGGAGCCCCGGATAAACAGGTTATTCTGTTTGTCGGTGATGGTGGTTTCCAGATGACGATCCAGGAATTGGGTACAATTAATCAGACACAGGCAGCAGTGAAAATCGTTCTGCTTAACAATAAGTATCTTGGCATGGTACGCCAGTGGCAAGAACTATTCTTTGAAAAACGATATTCCGAGACTTACCTGTTAAACCCCGATTTTATAAAAGTGGCCGAAGGTTTTGGGATAAGGGGTAGGAAAGTACTGGAACGTCCGGAGCTGGATGCAGCCATACAGGAAATGCTTGATTTTGACGGACCATACCTGCTTGAAGTATCCATTGAAAAAGAAGACAACGTTTTCCCCATGGTAGCCTCCGGCGCAGCAGTGTCAGACGTGATTCTTGAACCTAAAAATTAAGTAGAGATGGCAATAGAAAACAAATTAAACGGACATAATGGCAATGGAAAATGTGAGTTTACCATTTCAGCCTTTTCTGAGAACCATATCGGTTTACTGAACCGCATCACCATTATATTTACGCGCCGGCTTGTGAATATTGAAAGTCTTACTGTATCGGGCTCCGCAATACCGGGAATTCATAAATTTACCATCGTAGTGAACGATACACCTGCGAAGGTGGAAAAGGTGGTGAACCAGATTGAGAAACTGGTTGAGGTCCTCAAAGTTTTCAGTCATACCGAAGATGAAGTGATCCATCAGGAAATAGCTTTGTATAAAGTGCCTACAAAGGCTCTGTTGGATGGCAATAAGCTTGAGGAAACCATCAGGTTGCATCATGCCCATATTCTTGAAGTGAGGCCGGAATATACAGTGATTGAGCTCACCGGGCATAAAGAAGAAACTCAGGCTTTATTTGATGAATTGAACAATTATGGTCTTTTACAGTTTACCCGTTCGGGCAGAATTGCTGTTACAAAGTCAAGTAAAGAATTGTTTACCAGCTATCTGCAAGGAGCAGGTGAAAATACGGTTGAATACGATTAATCATTAACTATTTAATATTTAGTAAATTATGGCAAAAATTAATTTTGGCGGTGTTGTCGAAGACGTTATAACGCGCGAGGAATTTCCCCTGAAAAAAGCGCAGGAAATACTTAAAAACGAATTGGTTGCAGTTATCGGGTACGGTGTACAGGGCCCTGCCCAGGCATTAAACATGAAGGAAAACGGCATTCACGTAATCATTGGACAGGCTCCTGAGTTTAAGTCCGACTGGGACAAGGCAGTTAAGGACGGATGGGTGCCCGGTGAAACGTTGTTTCCCGTTGAAGAAGCTGCCACCCGGGGAACAATTATTCAGTACCTGGTTTCCGATGCCGCACAACGTACTATCTGGCCCAAACTTAAACCATGCCTGAAAAAGGGAGATGCCTTGTATTTTTCGCATGGTTTTTCAATTACCTATAAAGAGCAAACCGGCGTGGTTCCGCCTGCCGATGTGGATGTTATCCTCGTGGCACCGAAAGGTTCTGGTACCAGTGTAAGACGAAACTTCCTGGCCGGAGCCGGCATCAACTCAAGTTTTGCCATTTTTCAGGATTACACCAAACGGGCCACCGAACGCGCATTGGCTATCGGAATAGCGATCGGCTCAGGTTATCTTTTCCCTACTACTTTTGAAAATGAAGTATTCAGCGACCTTACCGGCGAACGTGGTGTTTTAATGGGAGCCCTCGCCGGTATTATGGATGCCCAGTACCAGGTACTTCGGCAACATGGTCACAGTCCCAGTGAAGCATTTAACGAAACCGTTGAGGAACTCACACAAAGCCTCATCCGGTTAGTAGATGAAAACGGTATGGACTGGATGTACTCGAATTGCAGTGCAACGGCACAGCGCGGTGCACTCGACTGGAGACCCAAATTCCGCGATGCTACACTTCCGGTATTTAACGACTTGTACAATAAGGTAAAATCGGGTGCTGAAACTACCCGGGTTCTCGATTCCACCGGTATGTCCAACTACAGGGAACTGCTTGAGATCGAACTCAAGGAGCTCCGTGAATCAGAAATGTGGCAGGCAGGGCAACAGGTCAGGAATTTACGGCCCAAAACGAAATAGTGAATAGTGACGGGTGACGGGTGACAAGTGACGGGTGGGTTTGTACATGGGTTCTGAGACTTGTCCCTTGTCCCTTGTCCCTTGTCCCTTGTCCCTAGTCCCTCATGCCAACTGAAACCAGCATTGAATATCGTAGGTTCATCCTGAGCCTGATCCCCCCTGCTATCATAATTCTTGTTTTATGGCTGGTTAGAATTGTTGAGGTTGCGGATGGACTTGACCTGTTTTATTTTGGTATTTTTCCCCGCAGAATAAACGGATTGCCTGGCATCCTGGCATCCCCTTTCATTCATGCGAATTTTAATCATCTCATCAACAACTCTGTTCCCTTCTTTTCTCTTTTATCGGCTATTTTTTATTTCTACCACAAGGTCGCCTGGAAGGTTTTGCTGGTTTCCTATGTCGCCACAGGCGTGTTGGTTTGGTTCCTCGCAAGATCATCCTATCATATAGGTGCCAGCGGACTGGTGTATAGTTTTGCATCTTTCGTGTTTTTCAGCGGAATTGTAAGACGAAACATTAACCTCCTGGCAATTTCCATGCTGGTGATATTCCTTTATGGCAGTATGGTCTGGGGGATTTTCCCCTACCGGCCCGACATGTCATGGGAATCCCACCTGATCGGACTTGCCATAGGTGCCTTGCTGGCTATTTATTACAGGCATGAAGGTCCCATACCAACCAAATTCATCAGTGATATGGAGGAGGAGGAAACAGATGAGGATGCCGGTAATTCAAATAGCTGATCTGCTTTGTTCTGCTATGGTCACTAAAAATTTAACAATGCCTTTATTCGTTTCGGGAATGGTTACCACCATGCCCGGGTACTTGCCTTTACCAAAGGAAATACTATCTTCGTTTACGGTAAGGGGTTTCTGGGCATTGATTCCGTTAAAAGACAGGATAACCCCGAATAAGAATGTATAGATTGCTTTCATGATACGGCACCTATTTGATTATTCACCCGAAATTTCGGTCAGGATACCGGTTCTTACATCATAAATAAAACCCCGTACAATAACATCCTTATTGACCAACGGATGATTCCTTATCCTGTTCACATCCTCAAGCACACTTTGTTTCTGATTCGAAATGGTGAGCCAGTTAATATACTTGCCTTCAAGTGAGCCTCTGCTCTTAACCTGATTTTTCCATCCGTCTTTGTCGATCGTTGCTGTGACAAGACTTTCACTCAGCAATTTGCCCATAATTTCATTATTAAAAGTTTCCATTCCACAGTCGGTGTGGTGAATTACTAACCAGTGACCGGTTCCAAGGAGTTTATGACTAATAATAAGCGAACGAATAGCATCATCACTTGCCCGGCCGCCTGCATTTCGGATCACATGGGCATCACCTTCAACCAAACCGGCAAATTTGGCAGGATCAAGCCTGGCATCCATACAGGTAAGAATTGCAGTTTTCCTTGCCGGGGGCATGGAAAGATCCTTCTTTGTACCGAAACCGGCTGCATAAGCGTTATTTGCGCGCTGAATTTCATCAAATACGTTGCTCATAATTACATAGGTTTATGGTTATCGAAAATCTTATAAAAAAAAGCCCTTCCGTTTTCGGAAGGGCTATATTTTAGATTGTTTTTGAAATTAATAATCTATAGCAGGTCCCTTCCGTTGTTTTGAAATGCAACATCCGGTATTTGATACCGTTGATAATTCAGAAACTTTGAAAATGATCATTTTAGGTTATGTTTTAATAAAGGCAAATTTACAGCAATAATCTCTCCGTAGCATAACAATATCCAATTTGGAATTAGTTTAATTCAATTAACATAATTATCTTAATATTAGATAATTCCGTATAAATATTTTATTTATACATACTATTTGCAGGCTGAAATATGCAACGATCCGGCTATCTCCCTGATCAGTGGAGTAGCCTCTGCAATACGTCCTACAGCCGAGACGGCAGAGATCAGTTTTTGGGGTACTGCAGGATGAAGGAAGTCAAATGGCTGTATTGTGATTCGGGAAAAGCCTGCATCGCTAAGCAGTTTCTTCAGCACCCACCTGAAAAAGGCCGTTTCATCCGGGGAATCACCTTGTTTCCTTTTAAGCCATGGTATGTTTTTTTGCAGGGCTATTTGCGGATTCATCATGTTGGGTTCGGTAAATGCAATGCATCCGCCCGGTTTTAAAACCCGGATGATCTCACGCAGGGCTTTTCCTATTTCAAGATGATGCAATACCGAACTGCCAATTACGGTATTAAAAGAATTGTCGGCAAAGCTCATTTGATAGGCATTCTGGATTTCAAAGACCACATTACCCGTTTTAATCTCATTTTTTGCAGCTTCAATCAGTTCGGGTGAAATGTCGATTGCTGTAATGTTTATATTCAATTTTACCAGTTCTCTGGTAAAATACCCGGTACCACATCCAAGTTCCAGAATTGAATCGCCCTCTCTGAGGTTACCCGATAATAAATTTACCCTTCGTTGCCACCTTACTTTACCGGCCGGCGATTCCCAGTTCCAAACCTTCCCTGCACCGGCTACAGCCAGATATTTTCCATGCTCGATCTCACGCAGCAATCGATTATCCCCTGTCATAATGAAATCTGAATTGGTTAATAAAATTTGATCTTTCCGGCGGCAAACAGACTCATTTTAATTAGCAGCCATCCATGCCTGAAACGGCTGATCTGTGTGGAGCCATAGGTTCTTTCCTTATAACGAACCAACACTTCGGTAATTTTCAGGTTAAGCCTGGCAGCACCAAACAGCAGGTCGAAATCACCAAACGGATCAAAGTCGCCAAAGTAGGAGCGGTTTTTCTTTATCTTTTCGTAGTCCTTTAAGAATAATACTTTGGTTCCACATAATGTATCTTTTAAACGCTGCCCCAGAATATAGGAAAAAAACCAGCCGAAAAACCTGTTGGCCAATAGATTCAGAAAACGCATGGCTTCCTTTTCCATTGGGTATACCAATCTGCATCCATTGATGAATTCGCCGCATCCTGTAGCAAGCGCCTTGTAAAACTTGGGCAGGTCGGCCGGGGGAGTGGTGAGGTCAGCATCCAGGATCATCAATACTTCACCGGAAGCGGCATCAAAGCCCTCCCTGACAGCATTCCCCTTGCCTTTGCCGGTTTGCTTCAGCGTCAGTATCCGTTTGTCCGAATAAAGTTCTTTAACCCGGATCATTTCTTCCCAGGTATTATCGGAGGAGTGTCCCTCGACAAAAATAAATTCCTGGGCCGTCCCGAATTCAGGAGTCTGCAGGATGACGTTTTCAATGTTTCCCTTTTCGTTCCTGGCCGGTACGATAATTGAAACTGAAAATTCATGGTTACCGGCAATCCTGGGTCGGGCAACAATAAAATTCACCAGGGCGAAATAATTGATAAGGGGAAGATTGGCCAGTAAACGGTTAAATAACCAATTAAGCAAAGGAATATATTTCGGCAGCAAGATTTTTCTGACATTGGAAATTACTTGAAATCCCTCTGTTTCCAACAGGTTGAAAATATCGTGATGTGACAGCCAGTTAGGGTTCGGTGATCGTTGTTTCAATCCAAGAAGTTCACCCAGTTTGAGGATCGGCTCCCAGACAAAATTGTAATTCGAGATCACGATCCTTGTTCCGGGATGACAGTATGGTTGAAGAAAATTCAAGGCCTGTTGAACATCCCACAATACATGCAGTATATCGGATAATATGATATAGTCATAAGTTACGGACTGGCTCGCACCGGAAGCCGGCAGTGACAATTCTTCGATGTCAGCCTGCACAAAGTTCAGCCCGGGGTAATTTGACTTTGCCAGTGCTATCATTTCACCCGAGAAATCCACACCGGTTCCATGGCTGGGTTTTACCGATGCCAGGAGGTCACCCGTTCCGCAACCCAGTTCAAGCACGCTTGATCCTTCCGGAATAACAAAAGAAAAGTACTTTTCAAGAGATTTATGATAAAAACGATTACGCCTTTTCCACAATAACCTTTGCTGCGCACTCTTGTCGAAATAGGCTTTTATGTTTTCTTTTGAATCCAATAGTTTATATTTGCGTAGCTTACAATGATTGAAACAAACATACAACTTTTTATAAATACAGAACAGAATTACTGACAGAATATGGCATCATCACGCAAAAAGCAAAA
>Ga0209431_10000115_pt1 | contig 57841 bp, 64 predicted proteins | sample RifCSP13_3_FD_184021 | JGI IMG/M metagenome (GOLD analysis project Ga0209431, IMG submission 184021) | Soil microbial communities from Rifle, Colorado - Rifle CSP2_sed 13_3 (SPAdes) (version 2) | ecosystem: Environmental > Terrestrial > Deep subsurface > Rock core/Sediment | place: Rifle... | reverse complement strand
AACAATAGTTGTGCTGGACTTTTTGCCGAATGGCGGATTGGTCAATACCATCTCAAAATATTCTCCGGGGTGGCTTGCAAGCGAGTCTGAAACTGCAATAGGCATTGAATCACCGCCAATGCCATGCAGCATCATATTCATGGCGCAGAGCCTTGCAGTGTTCTGGACAAGCTCCCATCCCCTTAATGCCTTTTCATCAAGAAAACGTTTCTGGTCTTTTGTGAGTTTGTAATGCCTTGGTATGTAATCATGGGCAGCAAGCAAAAACCCGCCTGTTCCACAAGCAGGGTCGCATATCGTCTCCATCGGTTTTGGAGCTATGACATCAACCATCGCCTGTATCAAAGGCCGCGGAGTAAAATACTGTCCTGCGCCTGACTTTGTATCCTGTGCGTTCTTTTCAAGCAGCCCCTCATAAGCGTCGCCCTTAACATCTGCGCTCATGGAAGACCAGTCTTCCTTGTCAATCAAATCAACAATAAGACGCCGAAGTTTAGCAGGGTCCTGAAACTTGTTCTGAGCCTTTCCGAATATTAAACCCAAAAGCCTTTTCCCCTGACCGAGTTTTTCAAGAATATGCCGGTAATGGTCAAAAAGTTCATCACCGTCTTTTTTAAGAAGGCTCTGCCAGTCATAGCCGGAAGGGATAGGGCTTTTCTGATTATAAGGAGGCTTTGAGCGCTCATCAGCCATCTTGAGGAACAGGAGATATGTAAGCTGCTCAACATAGTCCCCGTAGCTCATTCCGTCATCACGGAGGACATTACAGTAATTCCAGAGTTTTTGAACAATTTGCGCAGAGCCGTTTGCCATATCTTTATGAGAAACGATTAAGGAATTCGGTTATTGTAAGTATCTCTATGCCTTTGTATTTTTTAGGCGAAGCAGGTGGGAGTCTCCGCTCACAATAATATCAGCCTTGCCGTCAATAGCAAGGTTGATAAACACATTGTCTGAAGGGTCTTCAATGACAACATATTCATTGGATATAATATTGACCTGTTTCCCAAATTTCTGTATATCTGCAATAATCCCATATATGTCCGAAACCTCAAGAGAGAATTTGACGGACAGCACCCGTACGAGTTCATCCAGAGTCTGCAGGGAAAAGAGGAGATTGTAACTGGTTTGTATCAGCTTCAATGCCTGCCGCGGTGTTCCCTTCCACAGATAAGCTGATATAAGGACATTTGTATCAACAACAATATTACGGATCACCTCACCCCTCTGACTTCATGAACGATTTTTTCAATCTCTTTCATTGTCATCAGAGCAAGTTTTTTCTTTTTCACAACCGCATCCATGGAATCAAAGATATCCTTTTCTTCAGCAGGGAGAACAATCACTTCCACCTTGCTGCCTGCCTTAAAGGGAAGCGCTGTCAGGCGTATGCTTTTTTTCTTGTCTACTTCCAATAGTTTCTTAACTACATTCATATCAAGCCTCCTTCATGCTTTATTTTACTACATCCGCTCATAATAACAATACTATTTAACATAATCGTCATCGCGGAGGACATTGCAGTAGTTCCAGAGTTTTTGAACGATGGATGATGAACCGTTAGTCATGGCGCTATAAACCTTTCATATTTTTGGGATTTTCAGAGTCGCTATCCCATTGTAATGGATTGTTTGAAATATATTCCCTGATTTTGTTCATCTCGGCGTCATTTCTGATTATATGCTCGTAATAATTCCGTTGCCATAATTTGCCGTTGAATGGAGGCCAATCAAATAATTTAATTCAGCGAATGTATTCATTGGTGGTCATTGTTTTAAACCATTGAACGATTTTATGTAGGGGCGAACCTGTGTGTTCGCCCTTGTTTTTATCGTCGTTGTTTATATCAGGGCAGACACGCAGGTCTGCCCCTACAATAAAAATGACACCATGAAAATGATTCGGCATTACCACAGATTCATCCAATGCAATATTTTTGAATTTTATCGCTGCTTCATCCCACCATTTCTGAATCGCCTTCCCCGCCTCATGCAATTGCATTTCCCCGTTTACCACATTTCCAAAGAGACATTCTCTATCCTGTATGCATATCGTTAAGAAATATGCCCCAGACTGGGAATAATCATAATCCCTTAACCGTATCGTCCGGCGGTGATGAATTTCTGGGTTGTATGTCATATCTCTTGCAAATTATGATAGAATTAATCATGAAAAAGAAGCCTCTTATAGAGACAAATCCCTATCTCAGAGACCCTGAACTTCGCAAATACCTGATTGAGCGAAACGTCGCATCTTCCTGTGCTATAGAGGGCGTTCGCGTAAAATACCCTAAATTCACCAAAAAGCTTCAAAAGAAAATGCGTGAAGCTGCTCAGGAAGCCCAGAATAAAAATCGTTAAAATATGCCTGCCTGATTTTTTCATATAAGCCTTCCCGAAAACGCCTTTTTTAAAATCGCCTGCCGCAGGCGTTCGGCACGCTTGAGATTAATATCAATCGTTTCCTCTATTTCTTCTGCAACAGATAGACGGCTTTCAATTTCCTCTACGATTCGTTTCTGCTCGGCTATTGGTGGCAAAGTTACTGGCAATGCTCTACATAGCTCAAGGGTCAAGTTAGCTTGCCCCGCAGTTGTTTTCGCTCGCTTAGTCGCCCAACCCATAATTTTTTTTGACATAAGCGTGAGCATCAAGTATCGGTTAGATATTTTTCCGACAGTGCAGTATCTGGCAATCGCTTGGTTAATATTCGCCTCTGGAATTGCTTCCGGCACAATTGAAACTTGGCCAAGTGGTGGCCCAACAATGTTTATCAGCACGTCACCGGTAAATACCTTTGATCTAGCGAGTTCTCCTTCGTGGGTATCTCGGCTGACAAATGTTGGCTTGTATTCGTAATTTAACCTCCCTGTAAATGTAAGGTTATAAACTTTTAGGAAAGGAATTTCACCTACACCTTCCGAGAGATTTGCCGCTATAGGCGTTGTTCCTTTGGTAATAAATTCGCAAAACTGTTCCGCTGTCGCCCACACCCACCCCTTCGGCAATTCAGGCAAGCTTGATGAATTAGGCGCAGAAGGTTCTTTGTATTTCTTCTTAGGGTTTGTCTCTTCCCATTTCTTTTTTCTCTCAGCAAGAATTCTTTTTAAAAGGTCTGCACCTGTTTCGTATTTTGTAGGGGCAAACCTATGTGTTTGCCCCTCAACCTTTGTTTGCCCTTTGTTTGAATCAGGGCAGACACGCAGGTCTGCCCCTACATTTTCTTTTCTCCATTCTTCTGTCAACCTCCCTTCAACAGCAGCCTTGAGCACAGCGGCTTTGTAGCGCTTTAAACTTGCCCGCACTCTCTTGAGCGCCGCCACCGCCTCATCAAGACGGGAGAACTGTTTTTCTATTTCTGAGACGATGAGTTTTTGTTCGGGGAATGGGGCGATAGGAAGTTGAATTGCATATAAGATGTTTGGATCAACATGGGGTATTCCAACACCTTTAGTATTTGTATTAACATAGCCATATTGAGATTTCAAAAAATAGAAAAGATAATTATCATCCGTTGATTCAGACCAGACTTTTGAAAGCGTTGACCCAATATACCCGGATACACCTTTTCCAACCAAACCAGACCTCGCTCCATCCCATACAATTAAAACATCATCTTTTGAACATATTGGATAGTTGCCTTGTTCAGCGTATTCCTCAGGCACACCCGACTCAAAAGCTTTGATATTGATGTAAGGGATAGTTCTTGCATCAGAACAATTTCCAGTATTCTTAGGTTTCTTTCCTTTTTCAAATTGACATACTTCTCCGATTGGTTTAATTTTCCACCCCTCCGGCAATCCATCATTATTTTTCATTAAGCCGCTCATGATTTTTTCCCCTTAGTGAGTTTAGTTCCATGTCTTTTTTGTAGTTCCGGCTGTTCTCTAATATTCATGAAATCATCCGAGAACTTTTCCAAGCTGTTAAAAAGCCCATCCCACTGCTTATCTTTATCAACTTGTCTGTTTGCTTTAGCAGTCTTCTTAGACTTTTGAGTTTTTATTGACTTGCTATTTTTTTCTATACACTTCATCATGCGCCCCTATATCAAGAAGAATTATCTCTTTTTCAGATATGACAATCGTCAAAGAGATTCTATATTTGTCGGTTATGCTTACTGCCTGAATTCCTTTTAGATTTCCGCCGAGATGGTGGTAATACAGATGGGGTTGAAAGGGGTCTTTTTCGAGATCGCGCAGGACACCGGCAAGTTTCGTTTTTAGGTCAGGGTGTCGCTTCTTGAACTTTTCTGCTGAGCGGATGAAATGCGCTGTCCAGACAAGGGTAAACATTCCTCATCCTTCCAGCTTCAATTCTTTTATCAAATCTTTAGCAGTCCCGCGTTTAACCCTTCCTGCCTTTACATCCTCAAGCGATGCCCGAATGCGGGCATTATACGCATCATCCTCAGCCTCGACCAGTTCCTGATACCGTTCTTCTGAGAGGACTACATACTGAGGCTGATTGTTTTTGATAATATGGACAGGCCCCTCTTTCAAAACTTCATCTACGGCCGAAATCCCCTTTCTCTTAATTTCCTGCGCAGATAGTGTATTCATTTTAATACTCCTTTCAGTATCTATTTTAGTGCTTATTTTATCTCAAAATTCCTTTTCAGTCAATCTAAAATCATCTGGATTCCCGTTTACACGGGAATGACGGCTTTTGCAAGGGGCTCATTCAATAAGTTGGCTCTTTCTCATTTCAAGCGGGTAGATTTCCCCTCCCTTGACTTTTTTAACTCCTCCCCCCTTGCGGGGGAGGATAAAGGTGGGGGGTTGAGAGATAAGCAATTCTCCCTTATTACCGCTAACACTCCGTTTATATTTTGTAAGACCTCATTGTTCCAGAACCTTAAAACCTTAAATCCATATTGTTTAAGATATGTATCTCTTTCCCTATCTTTCTTGTTTCCCGCCGCATGTTGTCCGCCATCCACTTCAATGATAATGCGGTTTTCAAAGCAAACAAAATCAACTATGTAATTGTCTATGGGCTGTTGCCTCCTGAATTTCAACCCTTCCATCTGCTTCATCCTCAAGCGGCTCCAGAGCAGTCGTTCTGCATCTGTAGTTCTTTTCCTGAGGGCTTTCCCCAATGTTGTTATTCTGTCTGCCGTAGAATCACCCCCACCCTTACCCTCCCCCGTCAAGGGGGAGGGTAAATTGTTTGCCTCCCTCATCAAAGGGGAGGGAATATTATTTACTCACTCATTCATTCATTATGAGAAAGAACCTCTATCCTTCTGCTTATCAAGTTTCCGGTCATCTTCCCATGATTGCTTCAAACACGTCTTTTGCCGGGATTTCCCCTTCTCTTATTACCTTCAATTCCTGTTCCGTTGCATCCAAAATGGTTGAGCCGAGTTTGCCGGATAACACTCCGCCGTCAATGAGCAGGTCTATCTTATCTCCAAAATAATCCATAACCTCTTTTGCTGTTACAGGGCTTTTTTTGCCGGATGGATTTGCGCTGGTTGCTGTAATAGGAGAATCTATTTCCTCAAGAAGTTTTTGAGTTATGGGATTGCTGGATATTCTTACGCCTATCTTGCCAGTGCCTCCTGTGAGTAGAGAGGGAATTGACTTTTTTGCCTTGAATATAATCGTCAACGGCCCGGGCCAGAATTTTTTAATCAATTTTTCCGCTAACAGCGGGATTTCTTCTGCGACTTCCAACAACATCTTCTTATCTTTAATTAGAATTGATACCGGTTTATCGGAGCCTCGGCCTTTTAATTCAAACAGCTTTTTTATCGCAGCTTCATTGAAAGGATCAACCCCAAGACCGTAGAATGTTTCTGTTGGATAGGCGATAATTCCGCCTTTTTTAAAAATATCACGAACCCGCTTCCAGTCTGAACCCGAAAGCGTCTCTGCCTTAAGAAGGGTTGTCATACGCTAATTTTCTTAGCTTTTTCCTCTACATCCTTAGCTTGCTTTTCCTTATACGCCTTGAGTTTTGCCTGAAGTTTTTTATCTGCTAAAGCAATTATCTGTACAGCAAGTATACCGGCATTTTTTGCGCCTGCCTTGCCTATTGCCATTGCTGCAACCGGCACGCCGCCCGGCATCTGCACTGTTGAAAGAAGCGCATCCATGCCTTTTAATGAAGATGAATCTATGGGCACGCCGATAACAGGCAATATTGTTTCAGCAGCTATAAAGCCTGCAAGATGAGCTGCAGAGCCTGCTCCTGCAATAATCACTTTGATACCCCTGTCTGCCGCGCTTTTTGCATAATCCGATGTCCTTTTCGGCGAACGATGGGCTGAGGAAATTGTCATTTCATACGGTATATCAAAATCTTTTAATATCTTTGCAGCCTCTTCCATTATCGGAAGGTCTGAATCGCTCCCCATAAGAATGCCGACCAGTGATTTTAGCATAAGTCGCCCCCTCTTTCATCTCATAAGTTTATATCTTAGCTCTTTAGTTCACGCTCAAAAATCGCCCAGATGCAAGGCGGCGCAAGGCTTCAAGCGAGGCATACTTATTTGTAGTATGCTGAGCGCAGAAGCCGCAGCGACAACACAGCAGATGGGCATTTTTCAGCGTGAATAACTATTTTATTGCCTTTTTCCCAATATCCTTCCTATAATGCGCCCCTTCCCATTTTATCCTTGACACTGCCTCATATGCCTTGTTTATAGCCCTTTTTACGCCTACGCCCATGGCTGTTACGCCAAGGACCCTGCCGCCTGCTGTGACAAGTTTGGTATCATTCAGCGCGGTGCCGGCATGGAAGATAACAACATCTTTTAATCTTGCTGCATCTTCAATCCCCTTTATTTCTTTACCTTTTTCGTAATCTCCCGGATAACCCTTTGATGTCATGACAACACATAAGGCAAGCTTATTATCGCAATTGAGTTTAACCTTATTAAGTTTACCTTCAACTGCTGCTGAAAGAACATCTACCAGATCATTTCTAAGCCGCATCATTATCGGCTGTGTTTCTGGGTCGCCAAATCTGCAATTATATTCTAAGACCTTCGGGCCATCTTCTGTAATCATAAGTCCTGCATAAAGAACACCTTTATACGGCCTCCCCTCTTTTTCCATTGCCTTAACAGTCGGCATCATTATGCTGTCTATTATTTCTTCTTTTAGCTTTGCAGTTATGATTGGTGTCGGAGAATAAGCGCCCATACCACCTGTATTTGGGCCTTTATCTCCGTCAAATATTGCCTTGTGATCCTGACAGGGAGGTAAGGGAATAACTGTTTTCCCATCTGTTATAGCTAAGAAAGATGCCTCTTCGCCTTTTAAAAACTCTTCAATTATAACCCTATCCCCAGCCCTGCCAAATGCCTTTTTTTCCATTATAAGCTTTATTGCATCAATGGCATCTTCCCTTGTTTTGCAGATTATTACCCCCTTGCCTGCTGCAAGGCCGTCTGCCTTTACTACCAAAGGAAAGTTATGTTCCTTTATATAATCTTTTGCATTTCTTAGGTCTTTAAATACTTTATAAGCAGCTGTTGGTATGCTATATTTCTGCATCAGATTTTTAGCAAAGACCTTGCTTCCCTCTATCTCTGCCGCCTTTTTTGAAGGACCGAAAACCTTAAGCCCCTTTTCTTCAAAGAAATCTATTATGCCTAATGTCAGAGGTAGTTCCGGGCCAACAACCATGAGGTCTATCTTTTCCTTAATTGCAAATTCTCTCAGGCCCTTTATATCATCTGCCTTTATATCTACACACTCAGCCAGCTGTGCAATTCCGGGGTTCCCAGGCGCGCAGAAGATTTTTTTTATTTTGCGGCTTTTGGCTATTTTCCATACAAGGGCATGTTCACGGCCGCCGCTTCCAATAACTAATATATTCATTACATATATCTCCAAACAACGATTTAACAGGCTGCTGAAAAATAATAAATCCGCCTTGTCTGACATGCTGAACTTGATTCAATATCTATTATGAGACCCTGAAACAAGTTCAGGGTTGACTTTCAGGGGTTTTCTCTCAGCAATTAAATAAATTGGCCTAATCTTTTTTAAGTATTTCTTTTATCTTCGTTATTAACTCATCTGTCCAGAATGGGCTGCCCTTTTGAATAAAGGCCATAACCCGCATGTCGTACCATTTTGGTTCAAGGATTATATCATCTATAAGGTCTTTGCCTGTAGTTACTATTGCCGGTATCTTCTTTCCTAAATCTGCGAGTCTTTGTAAAAAATCCTCCCCATTCATAGTGGCCTGAGGGTCTTTTAAATTTTTAAGGTGCAGGTCAACCACCACAACTGCCACCTGTTTTTTTTCCAAAACAGTTAATGCCTCTGCACCGTTCTTGGCAGTCAACGGCGTGAACTTGTTTTTTATAAGCGTATCCTCTGCCATTTTCCTGATAACAGCGTCATCATCAACAATAAGAATTGATTCACCCATGGTTTTACCAACTGAGGCAGTTTTACCAGGCGCAGCTTCTAATACTATTTTCTCAATGGGCTGTTCAGCAGAGACTCGGAAATTATCATTCTCTTTCTTGAGCTTGATACTTGTCCTGCACTTTATGCAGCCTATCTCTGCCCCATCCTTCCATTGAGAAAAAATATATTGAGGAATCCATAGGCGGAACCTTATTTTGCATTTTGGACATTCTATTTCAACAGCCTTTTTTTGCTCTGCCATGACAGTAATTCATATAACCTGTATCTCCTCTGCCTGTCAAGGTATTTTAACCGCCATAGCCCGCCGTATGTCATGTCCGCCTGAGGCGGATGGGCGGGATTATTAACTATATTATTTAATCAAAAATTGCGTTTCAACAAAACCTTTGTTATCATAAGAAAAAGATAAAGGTAGGCGACGGACAAGAGACGATAGGTAAAAAATCTATAACCCATAGCCTATTGCTTATAGCCTGCCTTTATTGTTCCACGTGGAACATTTCAGTTAAGCTATGTCAAAAGAGAATCAATATGATGTGATAGTTATAGGCGCTGGTCATGCCGGTTGTGAAGCAGCTTTGGCCTGCGCGAGGATGGGATTGTCAACACTTGTCCTTACTATGAATCTTGATACCATAGGCCTCATGTCCTGCAACCCGGCAATAGGTGGAATTGCAAAGGGACATCTTGTTAAAGAGATAGATGCCCTCGGCGGCGAGATGGCAAAGAATATTGATGCCACCGGTATTCAATTCAGGACGTTGAATATGAGTAAAGGCCCGGCTGTAAGGGCAACAAGGGCGCAGGCAGATAGACAATTATATCGTCTCAGGATGAAATCAGTCATTGAATCGCAGGAAAATCTTCACATAAGACAGGCGCTGACAGAAAAAATTCTGGTAAAAGATGGCTCTGTAGCAGGCATTGAGACAAATATCGGAGAAATATTCACCAGCAGAGCTGTTATTATAACAACAGGCACTTTTTTAAGGGGTTTAATCCATATTGGACTTGCCAACTTTCCCGGAGGAAGGGCAGGAGATATGCCATCCGTGAACCTTTCTCTTTCCCTTAAGGAGCTTGGTTTTAAGATGGGGCGGCTCAAAACAGGCACATGCCCAAGACTGGATGCAAAGACAATAGATTTTTCAAAATTAGAGACCCATGGCAGCGATGAAGCGCCGCCGCCGTTCTCTTTTTCAACAAAAGTAATCACAAATAAACAGATTCCCTGTTATATCACATACACAAATATTAAAACCCATAATGTGATAAAAAAAAACCTTGACAGGTCTCCGCTTTACAGCGGTGTAATTAAGGGGGCAGGCCCCAGATATTGCCCATCTATTGAGGATAAGGTTGTCCGATTTTCTGATAAAGAGAGACATCAGGTATTTCTTGAGCCAGAGGGATACGATACAAAAGAAATTTACCCAAATGGGCTTTCTACAAGCCTTCCTATCGATGTGCAGCTAAAGTTTTTAAGAACTATTGAGGGATTGGAGGGAGTTGAAATACTAAGGCCCGGATATGCAATTGAATACGATTATGTTGAACCAACCCAGCTAAAACCAACCCTTGAGACAAAGGCAATTCAAGGTCTATATCTTGCAGGCCAGATAAACGGCACATCAGGCTATGAAGAGGCAGCAGCCCAGGGGCTTATTGCAGGGATAAATGCAGGATTAAAGATAAAAAACAAACCACCTCTCATAATTGACAGGTCTGAGGCCTACCTTGGTGTAATGATCGATGACCTTGTAACCAAAGGCACAAAAGAACCTTACAGGATGTTTACATCTCGGGCAGAATACAGGCTTCTTTTAAGGGAAGACAATGCAGATTTAAGATTGAGGGAAAAAGGTTATGAGGCAGGATTAGTAAACGATGCAGATTATGGGATATTTAAAGTCAAAAAGAATACAATTGAAGACGAGCTTAAAAAATTAGAAAACACAAAGATTGCGCCGACTGAAGATATAAACAATACGCTCAAGACCTTTGGCCTGGATGACATTAAGAAATCTACAACCCTTAAAGAACTGCTCAGGAGACCATGGGTCTATTTACCAACCGTATATAAACTTATGAGATGGAAAGATATACATGAACCAAAGATTATAGAGCAGATAGAGATAATGGTTAAATATGAAGGATATATAAAACAGCAGCTTGAACAGGTGGAGAGATTTAAGAAAATGGAGGAGATTAAAATACCGCAGCACATATCCTTTGATGAAGTAAGCGGTCTTTCCAAGGAAGTACGAGAGAAGCTTGTTTCAATAAAGCCCGAATCTATCGGCCAGGCTGCAAGGGTATCCGGTGTTACACCGGCTGCCCTGTCTATGCTTCTCATTCATTTGAAAAAGATAGGACATATATGAAAAAAGAGGGGCAAGGGGCAGGGGGCAAGGGGCAAGAAGAAATAAAAAAATTACTCAAAACCGGTGCGGCGGAACTTGGAATTACTGTCGGAGATAAAGAAGCCGCTCTTTTCTTACATTATCTTACCGAACTAAAAGAATGGAATAAAAAGATAAACCTAACATCCATTACAGATGATAGAGATATCATAATAAAGCATTTCCTTGATTCGTTAACATTGGTTTCATTCCTTACAGATAAAAAAACCATTCTTGATATAGGCTCTGGCGCCGGCTTTCCCGGCATTCCTCTTAAAATTGCCCTTCCTGATTTAAAGGTAATGCTCATGGATTCTGTTAATAAAAAGGTTATATTCATGCGACATATTATAAGGACGCTTGGACTGAAAGATATAGAGGCTATCCAAGGAAGAGCAGAAGATACTGGTATTATAAAAAAGTTTGAATCAAGTTTTGATGTTGTCACATCAAGGGCATTCGCAGATCTCGGCACGTTTGTAGATATAGCCGCCCCTTACGCAAAAAGGACTGGAATTCTTTTGGCAGTCAAAGGTCCAAAAGGGTTAGATGAATTAAAAAAACTAAAAGATTCAAAGAACATAGAATCCGTACAGATCAAAGAGATAAAATTGCCTTTTTCAGATGCTGTGACTACTATTTTGAGTTTTAAGAAAGTCTCTTCTCAACCTTAACCTTTACCGCTACCTCAACCTGATGAATGTTCCACGTGGAACATTTAATCTCTTCAGTCAATTTTTTCCTTGAAAAACAAAAATGGTGTGATAAACTGCCTCCAAAAGATGGCAAAAATAATTAGCATAGCAAATCAAAAAGGCGGCGTGGGCAAAACAACCACAGCTGTAAATCTTTCTGCCTCTCTCGCTGTAGCAGAGAAGAGGGTTCTCCTTGTTGATTTTGACCCTCAGGGCAATACCACCAGCGGTGTGGGCATTGCAAAGAACGGCTCAAAAGCCAGCATATATCAGGCAATAATCCAGCATAAAGGACTAAAAGAAGTTATTAAAGATACGGAGATTTCATTTCTTAGGACAGCCCCTTCCACTATAGACCTCATCGGCGCCGAGGTAGAGTTGATAGATGATCCGACAAGAGAGATAAGGTTAAAAGATGCCTTGAAAGAAGTAGCGAATGATTATGATTATATCCTTATTGATTGCCCGCCTTCATTAAGCCTTTTAACAGTAAACGCCTTGACCGCAGCAGATTCAGTTCTTATCCCCATGCAGTGTGAATATTATGCGCTGGAAGGATTATCTCAACTTATGAAGACCGTTGGCCTTATAAAGAAAAATCTTAACCCAGGTCTTGAGATAGAAGGCATATTGCTTACCATGTTTGACCCAAGGAATAACCTTGCCCATCAGGTGGCAGAAGAGGTAAAGGCACATTTTGCCGAAAAGGTTTTTAAGACAGTAATACCAAGGAATGTAAGATTAAGCGAAAGCCCAAGCTTTGGCAAACCTGTAATACTTTACGATGTAACATCTAAGGGCGCATTAAGCTATATTGAGCTGGCAAAAGAAATTCTATTGAAAAATTAAGGGGTTAGCTATGTTAGCAAAGAGAAAGGCCCTCGGCAAAGGCCTGAGCGCATTGATTCAGACTCCTGAAAAAATAGGGGATAACTATCTTCAATGCTCTATCAATGAAATAACTCCAAGCATTGTTCAGCCAAGAAAAGACTTTAATGAGCAACACCTGCAGGAACTTGCTGACTCAATAAAAGAAAAAGGTGTTATAGAGCCTCTTCTGGTCAGAAGATCAGGGAATGGCTATGAGCTTATAGCGGGTGAGCGAAGATGGAGGGCAGCAAAACTTGCAGGCCTTAAGGAAGTTCCTGTTGTTGTAAGGGATGCTACAGATGAAGAAAGCCTTGAGTTGGCAATTATAGAAAATATCCAAAGGGCAGATTTAAACGCAATGGAAGAGGCAGAGGCGTATAAAAATCTTATAGATAGATTTGGGCTTTCCCAGGATGAGACGGCAAAAAGGGTCGGCAAGGAAAGGGCTACTGTTGCAAATTATTTAAGACTGCTCAAACTCCCGCCAGAGGTAAAGGAGGAATTAAAAAATGGCGCAATTTCAATGGGCCATGCAAAGGTGTTGCTTAGCCTTGACGGTCATGCAACGCAAAGGGAGATATGCAGAAGGATAATACAAAAAGAATTATCAGTTAGAGAGACCGAAGAAATAGCTAAATATTACACAAAGGGCGATAAAAAGAGCAGCAGCTCCAGCCAAAAAAAGAATGCTCATATAAAATCTCTTGAGGATGAATTAAGAAATATATTTGGAACAAGGGTTTTAGTAAAGGATAAAAAGGGGAAAGGCCGGGTTGAGGTAGAGTTTTACTCTTATGAGGAGTTGGAGCGGATATTGGAGATGTTGAGGAATATCAAGGCATAATAAGGACTTTATATGACAGATAGAGAAATTGAAGAAGTATATCAAATCGTTAAAGACTATCATGAAAAATATCTAAGCAAACATGGAGTTAAGCTGCCAAAGCTGAACGATGTTGATGGAAATTATGTTAAGGATGCCCTTGTGCTGGTTTATCTTGCGAGGTTTTATCCAAGCACGGTTTCTGTGATGAAAGACGAACTCACGGAATTCATCAGAAAATTTTATCCCAAAATCAATGATGTTCAACAGGCAAGACATCTCGGAGCGCAAAAGGGATGGTTTATTTCAGCAGGCGGCAGAGACAATGTTCATGTGAAGAAAAGCGGAGAATACCGGTTGATTACTCTGGAAAGACCGTATCCTCATTTCAAAGGGCACAGAATTGAAGCAACCGGAAATTGGGATAACATAAAGCAGCAATATGGAAACCGCTGCGCCACCTGCGGCTCTGAAGAAGGAAAGAAAAATATCCACTATCCGAACACCATAACAAAACTGCAAAAAGCGCATATTGACTCATCAAAACCTTTGGCTGAAGGAAACATTATCCCTCAGTGTCAAAAATGCAATCGCGCATACAGAGATTTTTGGGTATTTGATGAAAGAGGACGGGTGAGAGGGATTGCGAAACCGGCAATCATTAAGAAGTGCAGCGAAAAAGTAAAAAGAGGAATTTACAAAATTCTCTACAACGAATTCAAAGGACAAGACCCCAATGAATGGTGAGCATCTGAATAAAATCATTCACGGCGATTCGTTGCAAATATTGTCAGGATTTGACGATAACAGTATTGATTTGGTTTTGACCGACCCGCCGTATTTTCTGGACAAGATGGATAATGGATGGGATGAAAAGAAGGTTGCAAGCACGAAATATCATCATGTTGTCAAATCATTGCCTGCTGGAATGAAATTTGACAGGGAACAAGGGAAAAACTTTTACGAGTGGTATTACAAGATTTCAAAACAGGTCTTAAGGGTTTTGAAACCCGGCGGGTTCTTCTTTTCCTTTTCTAGTCCAAGATTATATCATAGGATGGTTTCTGCCATTGATGACGCAGGATTTTTGATACGAGATTGCTTTATCTGGCTTTACACGCAAAATCAGCCCAAAGCAATGAGCCTGAATCATTTTATTGATAAATTGAACGAGAGTGAACGAGCGAAAACAAATTTAAAAAAACAACTGAACGGCTGGAAAACGCCGCAAATCAAGTCTTGCTTCGAGCCGATTGTCATGGCGCAAAAAGAGCCGGAAGGGACATTTTTGGAGAATTTCAGAAAATATCATGTGGGCTTGTTAAATACGCAGGTAAAAATAGGTCAGGATATGTTTCCAGCCAATGTGGTTTCAACAGACGCAATAAATGAAGTGGTTGATAAATGTTTCTTGATTTCAAAGCCGGATAAAAAAGAAAAAGGGGATTTTAACGCGCACAGAACCGTGAAGCCGTTAAGTTTGTGCGAATACATTATCAATTTAACAACCTATTCGCCTGAATCGGTTGTGCTTGATCCCTTTGCCGGCAGCGGCACCACTTTGGTTGCGGCAAAAAAATTAGGGAGAAAATTTATCGGCATTGATATAAATAAGGAATACATTGCGATAGCGAAGACAAGGCTCAACTCGTTGGAAGAAGATACAGTCCCGTATGATGCCATAGGCGCGGAAAAACAATTGAGAATATTTGAGAAGCAAGCAAAGTATAAGAGACTATATAAAGCTAAAATACCAAAAGCGGTTTGAGAAATTGAGGCCGTCTAAAAATAAAAGGAGGCAGCATGTTTGAAAAGGATAAAAAAAGAGGAGATTCTACTCAGATGAATGGATTTATTGGAAAAGGCGTGACCATTACCGGAAAATTGGGCTTTGAAGGCTCTGTCAGAGTTGACGGGGGGTTTAATGGCGAAATTGACGCAATAAGCGGCACCCTTATCGTTGGCGAAGGCGCTGTTATGGAGGGAAAGGTTCATGTTGATATTGCTGTTGTAAGCGGAGAATTCAGGGGAGAGATAGAGGGAAAAAGCAGAATAGAATTAAGGGCGCCTGCCAAGATGTATGGAAATATTAAAACAACAAATCTTATTATTGGCGAGGGTGTAATATTTGAAGGAACCTGCGAGATGGGAGGCGAGAGAAAAGCAAGCACCAGCGGCTTTTTAAAGGAGGCCGAGGGTAAAAAGATGGAGGTATTATAAAGATACATGAAGCTGTTGTTTGCTCACTGTTTAAAAAGAATACTTTATAGATTATGGCTTGCTAAACCGGTAGATAATCTTGCCAAGCTCATAAATTTAAAACTTCTCATAGGATCGGCATCAATTTTTTTCCTGTGTCGGCTTATAGCGCTTGACGGCCCTGCCTTCTCAGGAGAAATTCAGGCAAAATTAGAAAATAATAATTTTGCTGATAAGAACGTCTCTGACTTGCTATCACAATCCACTGCCCCTGCTTCGTTGATAGGTCTTGGAGATTATGCCATTATAGTAGAAAAATCCTCTCAAAAACTATACCTCTATGACGGAGATTATAAGTTAATAAAAACCTTTCATGTTACTACAGGCCAGCGCCAAGGAAACAAGACAGCCCAGGGAGACCGTAAAACTCCTGAAGGCATTTATTTCTTTACGCTCGTCAAGGATGACAGAGAACTTCTTCCTGAATATGGTGTAATGGCTCTGCCTATAAATTATCCGAACTTCATAGATGCAATTTCTCACAAAAATGGAAATGGAATATGGCTTCATGCGACCAATCAGCCGACACGGCCGTTGAAGCCTTATGATACGAGAGGGTGTGTTGTAGCTGCCAATGAAGATATTGTGGAGCTTGCAGAATATATAAAGCTTCAGACAACGCCTATGGTAATTGTGGATAAGATTGAGCACGATTCGCTTGAAAAAATTAAAGCCACTCGTCAAGAAATAGCTCGGTTTGTTGAAAAATGGCAGACAAGCTGGGAAGGGAAAGATTTAGAAAACTATATGGACAGTTACTCCAAGAGTTTTAGAGCTAATGGCATGGATTGGCGTGGATGGAAAAAATATAAAAATACGCTGAACCATCAATATTCATATATCAATGTTTCTCTCTCTGATATCAGAATCCTGCGTCACACTAATCATGTTGTTGCTTCATTTATACAACGTTATAAAAATAATAATCTGGCAAGTGTAGGAATAAAAAGGTTATATCTGATTAAAGAGGATGAACGTTGGGAGATTGTTGGAGAGGAGTGGGCCCCTCTCCCCGCACAAAAACCGTCCAATATCGCGCAGAGATATGCTGCGTATAGAAAACCAACTTTGGCAAAGGTTGAAACTTCTTCTGAGCAGAATAGCATCAACAACCTTCCCGTGCAGCAGGCTAAATTTGAAAGCCAGGCATCTTCTCATCTGTCTCTGGCAAAAGCAGACAGGCTGCCACAAACAACCCAGAGCTTTGTAAACCCCGTTAGAAGCTCAGATGTTTCTATCAATAATAATTCATCCTCAACGGAGGAAGCTTCTAAGGGGGTAAATGGCCACCCTCCTCAGCAGGGTCAAGAAGAGTCTGCTTCTCCATCAAAGACAGCAGCAATAGATATAGAAGATTTTACAATAGATGGAGGCAATAGCGCTAACAAGGTCAAATTCAAATTGGTAAATAAAATTGGCGAGAGATATAAGATTTCAGGACGGTTGGCAATCATAGCAGAAAATAAAGGTGATAACGAGGTTCGCTACAGCACATATCCACCGATGACTATTAAGCAGGGTGTTCCAAAGGATTTTAGAAAAGGAGAATGGTTCTCCATAAGGCGCTTTAAGATAGTAAAGGGCGGCTTTGAAGAAAAGGGAGCTGATATTGTTACTGTGCTGGTTTATTCAAAAGAGGGCGATTTGCTGCTCAATAAAAAATTCCCAATACAAACAAAACAATGAAGCGAACTATAAATGTAATGTATTTTAAGGATAGCACCGGAAAGATAAACACACTGGAATTTTCTATAACAAGCCTAAAATTATTAATAGCCGCCATTTCTATTCTCATATTTGTTGCCCTAATATCCACAATCTTTTCTATAAAACTTTACTTTGACCGCGATAGATTGACAAAAGACTTTGTCTCTCTCACCGTGGAAAAGGAGGCGTTAGAAGGAAAACTGAAAGGGTTAGAAACAACCATCAAACCCGAAGCAACTTCCAGGTCTGCAATAGATAGTACGGTAAAATCACAAACAAGCAGGAAGGATTTTCTTGAAGTGAAACCTGTGGCAAAAAATGAAGATGTTACCAATCGCGAAGAAATAAAAGATATTGAACATATTTCTCTCCAAGGCTTTCAGGCCAAGAATACAGATGACCATAGTCGGCTTATTATTTCCTTTGATATTGTTAAAGAAGATACTTCCGGCACAATTGTAAATGGGTATGTTCTAATAGTTGGAGACTATGGAGGAACATACTTTTGTTTTCCTGAAGACGCGGGGATAAAAGACGGAGCGCCTCTTGATTTTAAAAAGGGCAGCAGATTTTCTATAAAATGGCATAAGCGTATGGAATACACGTTGCCATATTCCATGAATAACCCAATAAACAAGGTAATTACATTTGTGTATTCTGCAAGTGGAAACCTCCTTATAAAGAAAGAGGTGGACCTGTAATGAGAAAAAAACTCTATATCATTCTCGCTACAGCATTCCTCCTTACATTTTCATCTCAAGGTTTTTGCAAAACCGTTCACGATGTCTATTTTAAAGACACAGACTACGAGTTGAATGTCTATAAAATATATGGCGCGGAAAAGGGCAAAACCTTGATAATCATCGGCGGCATACAGGGCGATGAACCGGGCGGGTATCTCTCCGCAGACCTGTATGCAGATATGGCTCTGCGCAAGGGGAATTTGATTGTTGTGCCGCGGGCAAATTTTCTATCCATCATTGAGCATAAAAGGGCCATCAACTGGGATATGAACCGGCGGTTTGCAATAAACAGCAAGGAATATTATGAAGATAAAATTGTAGAGATACTCAAGGGGTTGATGGCGCAGAGCGATTTTTTTCTGAATCTGCACGAGGGTTCCGGTTTTTTCCGGGAAACACGGGAGAGCGATATGAAAAATCCCATGCGTTTCGGACAATCCATTATTGCGGACGCGGATGTTTATTATTCAGAAGAGAAAGGCGCGGATATTCATCTCGGAGATTTGGCGAGAAAAATAGCAAGCCGCGTCAATGAAAAGTTAGACAATCAGGACTATCATTTCCGGTTCAACAATCACCGGACATTTGAAAATAACACACCCCACGCTGACCAGAGAAAATCTGCCAGCTTTTACGCCCTTGCCACTTACGACATACCCGCATTCGGCATAGAGACATCCAAAGAGATAAAGGATATTGAGGCCAAGGTCAGGATGCAGACTATGGTCATCAACGCATTTATGGATGAATTCGGCATCATGCCTGAAAATCCAAAAGTGGCTCTGGATACGCCGAGATTAAAATATCTGGTAGTATCACTCAATGGTTCACAAAACATTATAATCAGAGACGGCGAGGATATCAAAGTTAAAAAAGGGGACCGGTTAAAGGTCGTCCAGATTGAGGCAAATTATGAGCGCGGTTTAAGTATTGATATTCTGGGTATGGGAACTGCAAATGATTTTCAAAAAGAATTTGAGATAAACATACCAACAAAGGCTGTGGTGCGAAAAGACAGCTTTAAGTGCGGCGAGGTAAGCATTTCCATAGCAGAATCGCATGACAATGATGCAATGAAAACAAACCTCCAACCACCTGCAAAATCTCCAAGATTTATATATCTCATATTAGAAGTAAACGGCTCCAGACAGGTGCTTACTCATGAAGAGCATCTCAAGATTATAAAAGGCGATAAATTAAAGCTTTTAGATGTTGTCGCAGAGGGTGTTAACGCAAGAGACATTGCGGTAAATTTTCTCGGTTTTGTAGGCAACAAAATGAATAACACAGGAGAAGACAGAGGCTATACTATAAATACGGCAAAGGATATGTGGATAAAATATTCAAAAGATGGGAAAGGCTCACAGTATCCCGTTGCAATAAATTATATAGGTAAGAGGATTGATGAAATATTTGTAGATATAGAAGAACCAAAGCTCAACTACATCGTGGTGAAACACAGTCAGGGGGGCCAGCGGTGGTATGCCAACGGAGACATTATATCTGTCACTCCAAAGGATACTTTGGAGATTATAGATGTAAAAACCAATGTCAACGGAAATGTTGGTGTAAAGGTAAATGTTTCTGGAGATGAATTGGACAGTGAAAATAAAATTATAACTTTTAATAAACGGTCAACAAATGCGGACAAAAATGCTATATTAGTAATAAGAGAAGGAATAGTTATTGGAGAGGCAATAATACAGATTGGAGAGTCGGTGGCAGCAAAAGAAAATAATTAAGAATTAATGATTTTAATCCTAATTCCTAATTTTTAATTCGTAATTGCATTTAGGAGGAGCATTCTGTGGAAAAGACAAAAAAAATCTGGATGGACGGAAAATTTTTAAATTGGGACGATGCCAATGTGCATATCCTCACGCACAGCCTGCATTACGGCATGGGCGTGTTTGAAGGCATACGGTGCTACAAATGCGATGACGGCAGGTCGGCCATATTCAGGCTCAAGGAGCATACGGATAGGCTTTTTGAATCCGCGCACATCATGCTCATGGAAATCCCCTTTACACGGGATGCGATAAACAAGGCCGCCCTTGAAATCCTTAAAGTTAATGACATGAAAGAAGGCTACATTCGTCCCATCGTTTTTCTCGGAGATGGCTCTATGGGCGTGCTGCCGAAAAATAATCCCGTGCGTGTCGCCATAGCCGCATGGCCGTGGGGCGCATATCTCGGAGAAGAGGCGCTTAAAAACGGCATCAGGATAAAAGTTTCCACCTATTGCCGTCACCATGTGAACAGCATGATGACTAAGGCAAAGGTTACCGGCCACTATGTCAATTCAATCCTTGCCAAGAGAGAGGCCATTGCAGACGGCTATGACGAGGCGCTGCTGTTGGACACCGAAGGATATGTGTCCGAGGGGAGCGGGGAAAATATCTTCATCATAAAAAGTAATCTCCTGAAAACTACGCCGCTCACCTCAAACCTCAAGGGCATCACGCGGGATTCCGTGATGCAGATTGCAAGAGACAAGGGTTTTGAAGTGAAAGAGGAACGGTTCACGCGGGATGAGCTTTACATCGCAGACGAGGCATTCTTCACAGGAACGGCGGCAGAGATAACGCCAATACGGGAGGCGGATAAAAGAAAGATTGGAGAAGGTAAACCGGGGCCTGTGACCAAAACGATTCAAGAGACATTTTTTAATATTGTGAAGGGGAGAGAGAAGAAATACGAGGGGTGGCTGACGTATGTGTAAATCTACAAACGCAATCCCCTGATATAAACTTTCAGGGGCAGGCTCTGACTCAAATCTTGCGTTTGTATTAAAAACATAAAAATATCTACTCAACTTCTTTAACATGAGAAAAAACAGCTTTAACGGTTATAGTGAAATTTCCAAAGACTCTTGTGGTCTATTCCCCCACCTTTGCCAAAAGCCCCTTTTTCCTGACAACTCCAAAATTCCAATAAAAAAATATCAACGCCCCTGTCAGGTATAGCATATTCAATGAGGTTGCCCAAACAAGTTCAGTGGCTGGAAAGCCGCCGCCGGCAACCACTCCCCTCATACCTTCAAAGATATGGGATGATGGTATGTATCGGGCAATTGTCTTAAGAAAAGGGGGAAGCACAGACACCGGGTAAAATACCGCCGATACCGGCTGGAAAAGAAAGGCAACCGCCCAAGCCAGAACTTCGGCCTCCTGACCCAACCTCAAGATTAAGGCCATAGTAACAACCCCCATTGCCCACCCCATAATCACCAGGTTGATTATCAGCGGTATGAGGGCAATGCCGATTAAAAAAATATTGAAGGAATAAAAGAGCCATGCAATAAAACCATGACAACGCTTGCAAGTAAAAGCTTTACAATGCTTACAAGCATCAATGCAAATATGTATTCAATGGGACTGATAGGGCTTACAAAGATATTCAGGAGATTCCTTGCCCACATATCTTCCAAAAAGGATACGGATAATCCTTGCTGAGATCTGAACAGGATATCCCATAAAATCAATGCCCCGAGCAAAAAGGCTATAAAGCTCGGTAATGTCTCTTTAAACTTACTAAGATAGATGGTTATAAAACCCCAGACCACTAAATCCAAAAACGGCCAATAGAACACCTCCATTAATCGTGGAATGCTTCTTTTATAGAGATAGAGATGACGGATGACAAGCGCCACAATCCTGTGTATTTTCATATCCCCCTCGCTATCTTGAGGAACACATCTTCCAGGCTTGCCCCTTTAAACTGAGCCCTCACTTCTTCGGGTCTGCCCTTAGCAATAATTCTCCCTTTATCCAGAAATATAATCCTGTCGCTCATCTCCTCCATCTCTTTCATATTATGAGATGAATAGAGGATTGATATATCCTTTTCCTTTTTTATCTTTTTTAAAAGCCTTCTGGTCTTATCTGAAATATCCGGGTCAAGACTTGCTGTCGGCTCATCAAGGAATAAGATTTTGGGGTCGCTTAACAGCGCCTTTATAAGACAGACTCTGGTTATCTGGCCTGATGAAAGGTTTCTCACTGCCCTGTCTTTTAGATATTCACTCTCAAAGTCTTTGAGAAGCTCTAATATCTTTGATTGCGGATTCTTTACATTATAAAGCCTTGCGAAGACCATAAGGTTTTCCATAACAGTAAGGGAATATGGCATAGCAACATAGCTTGATGAAAAATTTACAGATTGGAGGATTTTTTCTCTATGATATTGAAGGTCTAATCCAAAAATCTTAATATCTCCTGATGTAGGGGTTGTCAGGGCCAATAGCATCTGTAGGGTTGTGGTTTTACCGGCCCCATTTGGGCCTAAAAGGCCGAGTATCTCACCCGGATACATCTCAAATGAGATATTGTCCACAGCCTTGAGGCTATTAAAGATTTTTGTTAGACCCTTTACCTCAACGATAGGATTGGTTTGCACAGTGTAACCCTTCTATCACAAAATGAGCGTCCATTTCCATAAATTCAGAAATAATAAAAACTATTTTTTGGCAATCTCTCTTTGTGAGCATGAGAAAAATCTTGCAAAGTAAGTGTTTAATGTGTTACAAAATAAATTTCACGGAACATGATTCTAAACAGGACGGGGCGTAGCGCAGCCTGGTAGCGCACCTGCTTTGGGAGCAGGGTGTCGGAGGTTCGAATCCTCTCGCCCCGACCATACAAAGAAAGTGAAAAGTGAAAAGTCAGAAGTCAAGAGTATAAAAAGCCGTTTTTTACTTCCGACTCATGACTTTTGACTCTTGCTGTCTTAAAGTGCGCCCGTAGCTCAGATGGATAGAGCAACTGCCTTCTAAGCAGTTGGTCAGGGGTTCGACTCCCTTCGGGCGCGCCAAATAAGTGTTAAAGGGTTATAGCGTTTATTGTGTTATTGCGATAAAATATAAAAGCAGCCACAAGCGCTATAACGCACAACGCTATACGCTTAACAATGGTGGGCGTAGCTCAGCGGTTAGAGCATCGGACTGTGGCTCCGAGGGCCGGGGGTTCAAATCCCCTCGTCCACCCCAAAAAAATTATAGTAAGCAGTAAGGAGTATGGAGTAAGCAGCAAAGACCGAAAGGCTGACTGCATACTGCTTACTGCCTACTGTATACTGGTTTTAAAAGTGCGCCCGTAGCTCAGCTGGATAGAGCGACGGACTTCGAATCCGAAGGTCGCAGGTTCGAATCCTGCCGGGCGCGCGTTTTGCGCCTGTAGCTCAGTGGATAGAGCATCAGCCTCCGGAGCTGAGGGCCAGAGGTTCAAATCCTCTCAGGCGCGCCAAAGAATCTTTGTCAATTCCATGTTGAGCCAAAAGAACTCATCTCCTCTTCAGTTATTTCTTAGAACTACATTAAAATTGTCTTGACTTCCCCCCCGTGTATGATAACAATGTGCAAAAAATAAAGGAGGTAACCGTATGAAAAGACTTCTCTTAATTTTGAGCATCATTCTGTTTCTGCCAAGCATTGCGCTTGCTGGCAAGGGTGGAGGTACTACGCAGCCCACTGCCCCGTGGCCCATGTTTGGAAATAACCCCCAGCACACAGGCCAGAGTAGTTATCTTGGGCCAAGTGCAGGGACGGTCAAGTGGGAGGTTGATACTGGAATGCGAAGTAACGGCTCAAATAGTGTGGTTATCGGCCAGGATAAGATAGTATACGTTGCCGGCCATATTTATAACACTGTAACACTAGTGGTAGATGACTTCTTGGCAGCGTATAACCCGGATGGCACTTTAAAATGGCAATCTCTGTTATACAACAACACTGTCTCCTCTTACGATTCTACCCCGGCTATAAGTTCTACAGGTACGATTTATGTGACTACTTATTCAAGTGCATCTTTAACTTGGTATCTTCACGCAGTAAGTCCGTCTGGAGAGATTTTATGGCAGACCTTTTTGGGGGGAACTCCACTTCCAGTTTCTACAATAACTGTCGGAAAAGAAGGGACAATATATGTGCCAGGTACTGAATTAACAGCAGTAAACCCTGACGGCACCATAAAGTGGGTGTACTACTGCAACTATTGCAGTTCAATCGCCATGTCGCCGAAAGGAGACGCCATATATACCGTAATTGATTGGGATTCTACGAGTCTGCTTGCGCTGAATTCAATTGGCGGCACCTTATGGAACCTCCCACTTGGTGAACGCGGCTATGGTATCCGATTTCACAACCCTATCGCGGTCGCCGATAATGGGACAATCTATGCACATAGTATATGGGATAATATAGTATATCTCTCTGCTGTCACTCCTTCAGGAACCGAAAAGTGGAGATTCGCGACAGATGGGCCTTATTATAGGGCTACATTAGTCCCTTCTGTTTCCAAAAATGGAAATATCTATTTTCTTATAGGAGATGCTTTAACTGACACAGCAAAGATATACAAGCTTGATAGCCGGGGAGGGCTTAAATGGACATATACGATAAACGATAATTGCCAGAATAACGGCCCTGCCATAGATGCCAATGAAAATATTTATGTTGGCAGCGATGAAGGCACTGTCTATAGTTTTACTTCTGGTGGGGCGTTAAGATGGAGCGTGATACCATCTAACGCGAATTATTTCTGGGGAAACTCTCCAGCGCTGGGTAACGATGGCAGGCTGTATATTAAAAGTACTTCTTATCTCTATTCCATAGGGCAATAGCGCCCTCGCGGAACTTCATGCCCGAACCCTTTTGGGTCCGGGCATTTTTTTATGGACTCATGTATTCATGCGTTGAAAGTCTATTTCGTGACCTTTGAAAAACCCGTAGGTTTGTCATTCTCCTAACCCTCGATAACAACCTTCGAGGGAATGCTTGAACGGGGAACCCATTGTTCTTAAAAAATAAAAACTTCTGGATTCCCGCTCCCTGCTTATAACCCGCAGGGACAAGCTTCGCGGGAATGGCGCAGAAACTGAATTTTTCAAAGGTCTCTCCTCTCAGGTGCGCCAAAAAATTTTGCAATGTAAAATTTGAGTTTTTAGTGGTTAGTTAAAAAGATGGGAGGGAGGGAAATAGTTTCTTTCTTTTCATTGACTAATCGCTATTTACCGGTCACTGGCCACTGTATTACTCGCCCAATGCCTGCAGTTTTGGAAGAGATTTAATTATAATCTCTTTCCGCTTTATTTCAATAATGTCTTCATCTTTAAAGCTTTTTAAAAGCCTAATGGCTGTCTCCTGCGTTATCCCCAGAAGCTCTGCTATTTCAAGCCGTGAAAGAGAAAGATTTAATTTTATCTTGCTGTCTTCTTTAACCCCATATTCAGTTGCAAGGGTATACAGGAGATGCCCCATCTTCTCCCTTGCGGTCATCAGACCCATGCTGCCTATCTTTGAATAGGCATGGTCAAGTTCTTTGCTTAAGGCGATGATTATCTTTTTTGCAATTGAAGGATGTCCCTCAATTATCCTGAAAAACGCCCCTTTTTCTATAAAGCAGAGTTCGCAATCATCCATTGCCATTGCTGTATTCGCATAGCTCTTGCCATTATAGAATGTCTCCATGCCAAGAAGCTCGCCAGGCTGAAGTATTTTTATAATCTGCTCCTTGCCATCCCTTGAGGTTTTTACGAGTTTTATCCTGCCGCTCTTTACAACATAAAAACCAGGGCATGGCTCGCCTTCAACAAATACTACATCTCTTTTCTTATAAAGTGAGGTAGCAACAACCCCTTGAAACAGCTCAAGTTGTTCATCTGTAAGGTCTGAAAAAAGGGTGTTTTCCTGGATTCGGCAATGACATAAAAGGCAAACTGATGCTTGAGGTAAAGGCAGATTATGTTTAATTTTTTGAGATGCATCAAGCCGTTTGTCCATCAGAATACCCCGCTCCTCTTGCAAATTCTTTTGTCTCTTCACCAATAAATTCATATAAGAAATGCGCTATTTCTCTATAGAATGATTGTTGTGTATATGCAGCTACATTTTTAGCAAGGTCCATAGCCCAGTGAGAAAGATGCTCTTCTAAAAACATTTTTTGATGCGCACTCCATTTCTTAGCTTCGTCCTCTGCCCCATTTTTATAGGTAATGGCCTCGTTTTTGGATAGATGGCTCATAAACTCAAGCTCAATGCCGATATGGTCTGGAAAGCCTTTGAAATCATCCGATAAAATAAAACCGCACTGCTTATAGAATTTCAGCGTCTGTCCGGCAAAGGCTTGCATATAAAGACCGGACCGTGCAACGCTCTCGGTGGGATTTATACCGCCTGGGAGGATGAATAATGCGGCATATTCTTCAGATAATTTTTTAACTAATTCCTCTGCATCGCATGTATAAAAATTATTTCCAAAATCTATGCCTAAATCTCTCAAGGTTTCTGCTAATTTGTTTCCACGAAATATTTCTAAGGATTCTTTTGAAAGCTCTTTGGTAAATGTAGTGGAAAGGAGTTTATAAATAGCGCTTCTTGCATTTGCGTATTCTATCATCTCTTGTATTGTCTGGACAGACATTATCATTTGCCGATTACCATTACCGGTTCTTTTGTTTCACAGACGCCTTTTGGAACAACAAACGACTTTGGGTAATCTGAAAAATATAAATCATCTGCCGTGGTTTGGCGCTCTTTTGGTTTATCCGATTTTGTTGATTCACCGGATTGTTTTTCAACAACTGCGGCGCCGCCTTTTTTATCTTTCACGGTCTTTGAGCTGCCCATGCCCCCCACTGCGTAACTGCTGGCAGAAAGGCTTATCATGGTTAAAAAAATAAGCAAATATTTCATGTGTTGCCTCTTGGAACATTATATTTCATGGGCGATATTAAAGCAATACAAATACAATGGGAGGCTTTTCTAAGGCCTCCCATTGTGTGCAGACTACTTGATAAAAAACTTTAAGTTAATCCGTAAAATAGCGATTAAAAACCTCGCTATTTTACAAGCCTGCGATTTGCCTGCCATACTTCGTTATCGGCGCATTTTTGCTTCTCACCGTAGTGGTGATATACGGCTCGTCGCAAAAATGGCCTCTGCCTCGTCTGGCAGGCAACTTGCAGGTTTCCCCAAAAATCAAAGTCTATTTTTGGGTTAATGTCCTTTCTTGAGTTCAGGCGGAGGAAGTTTGCCTGCCTTTACCTCCGGGTGCATCTCCCTGTGCTTATCGCCTGTATAAGCATATAGCATGGTTTCTTTGTAAAATTCATAATGTTTCTTATTGTCAGCCTGTATATCGCCGAATTTATCTCCTGGCAGTACAGGGGTAACCATGACAACTGTATCATACCACCCCTGGCCGCCGCCTATCGGGTCTGCAGAAACAGGGATAATGTCATTTGGATTTACGCCGGTACTCTTCCACCAGAGATTTCCATTAACATCCTGGTCTTGCACGCCTTCCCACATTGGCGCAGGGTCTCTTGGCTTTGCTGTAGCAACCCTGCCGAATTTCATGCCCAACGTGTTGGAAACAGCAATAACCTTTGGATGTATACCCTCTGTCACCCGCACCTTCGTCACCATATAGCCCACAGGGCTCGTCACTCTGACTAAGTCTCCATCCTTTATGCCTTTTTCCGCTGCTGTCTTTGGATTTATCCATGCAGGGTTAGAATGCACTATCTCATTAAGCCACTTTATATTTGTGGTTCTGCTTTGAGTGTGCACATTCCATTTAAAGGTGGTCATAATCATCTCACCGTTCTTTAATTTTGATGAGCCATCCTTATTCCAGTGCCAGGGATGCGCTTTAAATGTAGGCAAAGGGTTAAAGCCATATTTTTCGTAGCTTGGCGCATAAAGGTTGATTTTTCCATCCGGAGTCCCAAATCCCTTATACTTTTTACCGCGGAGCACAACCTTGCCATTGCTGTCTTCTTTTTTGTAGAGGCCGTATTCCGGCTTTATCTCCATGCCGTCCTTGCCTACAATCTTCCCTGTAGCAGGGTCAAGTTTGCCGTATATGGGCCATACGCCATTTTTCTTTAAGAAGTTATAGCCGCCTGCCTCTTTAAGCCCGGGGATATTGTCAAACTGTTTCTTGAGATAATCTTCTCCATCTTTAAACTCCCAGTATTTTTTCATGCCCTTGCTGCCGTTAGGATCTATCTTGTGGATTATCTTCTTTAAGACCTCTCTAAATTCTACTGCTTCTCCTAATGGTTTTATGACAGGTTGTCTGATACCGAGCCATGGCCAGAGGCTTGATGGCATACTCTCCGGGTCGTGCCTTTCAAGGTAGCTGCAGTCAGGCAGAACCATATCCATGATATTTGTTGTCTCATTCATTTGATTGGAGAATGTAACGCTGAACGGGATGAGCTTTTCATCCAGAAGCATCTCCCTCCACACACTTGCAGCAGGATTGGTAAATGCCTCACAGTGCATATAACTGAAATAAACGCTTATCTTCTGTTTCCCCTCTTTTATCCAGAACGGCACAAGATGGCTTACCTTATGCTCTGCCAATGGATAATCAGGCGGCGTGGAAAGATAACTCGGTTCTTTGCCGCCTTCCGGCGCAGGCTGGGGCTGGGCATATCCCATGCCCCTCGGAAGACAGTAACCTCCCTTTACCTCAATATTGCCTGTAATTATTGGCAGGAGCATGATACACCTCTCATTGTATGAGCCATAGAGGTGCATTGCAGGCCCTCTATAAGTGTAGGTAGTTGCGGGTTTTGTAGAGGCAAATTCAATGGCAATTCTCCTGATATCCTTTGCAGGCACGCCTGAGTATTTTTCAGCCATTGCAGCCGTGTATTGTTTTAGATAGGCAGATAGCTTATCTGCTGAGTAGTTTGTCCAGTCATTGATAAAATTCGTGTCTGCCAAGCCTTCCTGCATAATCACATTTGCCATTGCTAAGGCAACAATGCCGTCGGTAGCCGGGAATATGGGGAACCACTCATCTGAACGGCCTGCGGTATTGGAGAGTCGGACATCAAAGGTCACAAGCTTTGCCATGTTTTCTGCAACCCCCTCTGAAATCCTTTGAGAATACGGGTTGTGAAAATATGCTGCCTCAAGGATATTGCTGCCGAAGTTCAAGATATATTTTGTTTTGGCAAAGTCAGGTGTTTCGATATCAGGCCCCCATGTGGGCTGCATGCCTATCTTTTTGCTGGACTCGCAGATGGACGTGTGATTGACGCCTGTATTGGTACCAAGGGTTGCCATGAATCTTCCTGTGGCGCCGCCGCTCCTGTCCCTCCCCCATTTGAACATAATCTCATTGGGATGCCCTTTATCAAGAACAACCTTTATCTTTTCAGCAACCTCTGCTATTGCCTCATCCCAGGAAATCCTTTTCCACTGCCCGCTCCCCCTTGGCCCTGTCCTTCGCAGAGGATATAAAATCCTATCAGGGTCGTAGACATGCCACATCCCGGAGTTGCCTTTTGCGCAGAGCCTGCCTCTTGTTGAAACATGCTTCGGATTGCCTTCAAGTTTTACAATCCTGCCGTCTTCTATAAATGCCATACCTCCATCTTCTATATTGCAAACCAGGCACGTATAGGGAACTGAAGTTCTCTCGGTTAATGTTGCAGCTGAAAAATCTTTACCGCCTAATTCTGTTTCCATGGCCTTTAATATATTCGGAGCCACAGCCATAGCAGCGCCGGATGCAGCGCCAAGCTTTAAAAAGCTTCGCCTATTTATCTTCATTTTTAACCTCCTGTAAAAGGTGTTTCATAATGCAGGGCTTGCCATACTTCAGAAAACCTGCTGTATAATCTGCCCTGATATGAGAATCACATGCCTTAAGCTATATGCGCCCAGCACTAAAAGGGCAGAGGCTATGGCAATGCCATTAATAGTGGCGCCAAACCTTGGAGATAAAAGTATGACAAGCGGTACAATAGCGCCAAGGAGCCAGCCAAGACCCCAGTAAAGGAAGCCGTAATGAGAATATATGAGCATAAGAGAGGCATATTCCTCACTGTCTCCATACGCAAGCACCACAGACTGGGAAAGGAGAAGCATAAAGGTGGCTACCGCAGAGAATAAGAGGATATTTTTTATTCCCTCCAATAGCTCATTGTTAAGAGACTCTTTATTTATTAAATATGCAATAAGGCTTACAAATCCTACGCCGGATGATAAGGAAAGAATGAGAAATAATGGCGATATAACAGCGCTGTGCCATATAGGCCTCCCCGGCTGAACCGCCATATCAAAGCCTGAATATAGGGGAAGGCCGAGGGCAAAGAGGCCGCCTATCATGCCAAAGAGCCTTACCTGTTTACTTTTTGTGAATAATGCCCATCCATAGAGAATACTGAATAATCCCATGCCAAGGAGTAATAATGTTCCCCACATAAGCGGTGAAGATATGTGCATATAATTCGGGAAAAAGAGATGTATAAATCTTGCCGGCTGTGTAAGGTCAAGTATAAGTATCGGCCCTGTTATTAAAAGAAGGACAAAGGATATAAGCCACGCAGTTTTGCTTAATGGCATATATTTCTCTTCGTGAGGGCATACATGAGGAAGCATTGACAAGATAAACGCGCCTGCGCTCATGCCGATAAGGAAAAAGTAGAGGGCATATGCAGGCCCCCATGGCATTACGTGAAAGACTGTGTAGTTAACCACTGTTTCCATAATTTCACCTCCCTACATAATTTTCAAAATGTTCCTGATGGTCTTTTAAATCCTCTTTTTGCTGGACATTCAGATTCTTAAATACCTTTACAGGTTCAAGGCCGGACCTGTTTGCAAGGATATAATAAATTTGAGGTTTGGTGCCTTTTTCAGGTTTTAAGACCACAGTCGGATGTGTATCAACAAGTTTTCTTACCTCTGAGTTCGGGTCATTGATATCTCCAAATATTCTTACCCTTCCGATACAGGTTTGCGCGCATGCCGGCACTAAACCCTGGCTCACCCTGTGGAAGCAGAATGTGCATTTATCAACCACCTTTGTGGGGAGGTTCGGATTGCCTCTCTTTGCAGGAAGGATGTGCCGCGCATTATAGGGACAGGCAGCCATACACGCCCTGCATCCAATGCACCGTTCGTAGCGCTGCAGCACAAAACCTTCCTCATGTTTGTAGGTTGCCTCTACAGGACAGGCCTTGACGCAGGGCGGGTCATCGCAGTGGTTGCATAGCCTTGATAGGAACTGCCTTCTTACATTTGGGTATGTGCCGTATTCCTCATTTTGAACCCATGTCCTCCATACCCCCAAAGGAACCTCAAACTCGGCTTTGTCAGCAAGCACACAGGCCATACAGCCTATGCACCGCCTTAAATCTATTACCATTGCATACCGCTTTTTTCCAGGCACGTCCAATGAAGGCGGTGCCTGTAGTCCAAAAGAACGTTCTGACATAGAGACCTCCTTTCTTTAATAGACCCGAGATACCCACCGGTATCTCTTCTTTCTTGATAAATGTGTAACCTTAAAAAATCATGCTATAAGTCAAGCACAGTTTTTTAAATTGTCAAGGGGGTAAGGTGAATGGTTTGTTCTTGACAGCTAAAACAGCCTTATGTTAGTTTGAAAAACACTCTTTAAGGATGCCGGAGTGGTGAAACTGGTAGACGCACGGGACTCAAAATCCCGCGGGGGCAACCCCATGTCGGTTCGATTCCGACCTCCGGCACCATAAAAATATTGAAAAACTAACAATCGTTATAGCAAATTATACAGGTAAAAAAGTATTGACTTAAATTTTGATACATGCTATAAGCGACATTCTTTTTAGGCTGGCATGGGAGAAGATAATAAGGGCTTCCTTAAGAGGATGGTATGGATGTCGTCTCTTGGCATATCCATGGTGCTTGCCACCTTTGTGGGGCTTTACATAGGTATTTATCTTGACGATAAATTTTCTACCAAACCGTGGCTTACGATAATATTTTTGATAATCGGGATAATAGCTGGTTTTAGGAATATCTACACCGTGATAAAGAAATATGGCTTTTAGAAGTATACCGCAGGTTAAGTTTAATATGCTCCACCCATTGCTGGTCAAGGTCGGAGCAACGAATGTAGTTGCCTCGGCAATAGCCGTTATCATAAGCGCAACAGTTGCTTCTGCTTTTGTAGTTCTGAGTATCCTTATGGGCAGCGTGATTGGCGCCATAAATCTTTCTTTATTGGCAAGAACTGTAAAAAGCGGTTTTTTATTCAAGCCTGACAATGCCCAACGGTTTATTATGAAAAGGTACTATATAAAGCTTATTGCGACCATGTTTATTGTAGGCATACTGGTTTCACAAAATCTCGCGCACCCTGTGGGGCTTATAATCGGTTTTACCATAATAATGATAACTACGCTGACATCTGCGATATATTTTTCAACAAAGGAGGCAGCCTGATATGCATCCGCAAATCATACTTCCCTTGTTCGGCTTGCCGCCTCATACAGGAGTAATGCTTTATATCATTTTATGTCTTGGTCTGTTCAGCTATTTTGTCTCAAAAAGATTAACTCTGGTTCCGAACAATACTGCTCAGAGCATTGTGGAGCTTTTGGTTGAAGGCATTAAAAATTTAGTGGAAGAGACAATGGGGCATCACGGCAAAAAATATTTTCCTTTTATTGCAACGCTGGGTTTGTATATCCTCATTTCGAACCTCATAGGTTTGATACCGGGTCTGGTGCCGCCCACAGCGAATCTCAACACTACGGCAGGATTGGCATTGGTTGTTTTTTTTGCAACACACATAATCGGCATCAAAGAGCATGGGCTGAAGTATCTCAAACGTTTTATGGGTCCAGTGTGGTGGCTTGCACCGCTTATGATACCCATTGAGGTCCTTGGCCATCTGTTCAGGCCTGTGTCATTATCTCTGCGTCTTTTCGGGAATATGATGGGACACGAATTGATTATAGGAATACTCCTGCTGTTGGCCCCGCTCTTTGTGCCTGTCCCCGTCCAGATGCTGGGTATCCTCGTGAGCTTTATCCAGGCGTTCATCTTCTCCCTGCTCGCAACGATGTATATCGGAGGAGCCATAGAAGAGGAGCATTAAAATTATAGACAGTAAACTGTGAACAGTGAACTGTAAAAAAACGAACAGTTAACAGTTTACAGTATTTAAAAAAGGAGGCAAGAATGAAAAAATTATTACTGACTGTCATCATAGCAGTTGCTCTTCTGGCAAGCTATGCTCCAGTTGCAATGGCCGCTGAAGAAGGGGCAAAACAATCCAGCGGCAATGTTCTATTCTTTTCAGTGGTTGCCATAGCTGCAGGATTTGGAATGGCCTTCGGCGCCATTGGAGCCGCTTTTGCCCAAGGGAATGCCGTCAGGGGTGCTATGGACGGTATAGCAAGGAATCCAGGGGCATCAGGAAAGATACTGACCACAATGCTGGTCGGACTGGCAATGATAGAGTCTCTGGCTATTTATGTCCTTGTTGTTGCATTGATTCTGCTCTATGCCAACCCGCTTATAAAGTATGTAGTAGGGTAATAGAGACGGGGATTAGGGATTAGATAACCCCTAATCCCCAACCTCTAACCCCTGTATTTTGCATTTTATGACACAACTTGTATTATCAAACGCTCTTCAATCATATTTGGCGCAGGCAAACAGGTTTCCTCTTCTGTCAGCAGGCGAGGAATTTGAGCTTGCTGTGTGCCTTAAAAAGCACAATGATCTAAATGCTGCCCATAAGCTCATAACCGCTAATCTGAGATTCGTTGTGAAGGTTGCAATGGAATACAGAAATTATGGGCTAAGAATGGCTGACCTTATCCAGGAGGGGAATATCGGCCTGATGAAGGCAGTTAAGAAGTTTGACCCATACAAAGGTTATCGTCTTATCACCTATGCAGTTTGGTGGATACGGTCTCATATTCAGGCTTTTATATTAAAAAATTGGAGCCTTGTAAATAAAGGAACTGCTGCCCTTAGAAAGAAACTCTTTTATCAACTGAACAGAGATAATGGCAATGAAGGTGGAAGGTTAGAGGATGGAGGATGGGGGATGGAGGCAGAAGCTTTTGCCTCAAACCTCTCGCCTCAAACCTCTAACACCGATACCGACTATCGCGATGTATCCTTGAATAATGAGATTGGAGATGAAGAAACCACATATCTGGACATACTTCCTGATGTATCACAGAATCAGGAAGATGCTATTGCAGTGGCTGAAGAGCAGGGGATTATAAAGGCTGAGGTGTCAAATGCCCTTCAGATGTTAAATGAAAAAGAGCGTTATGTCATTGAAAGCAGAATGATGGCAGAGCCTACCTTGACATTACAGGATATAGGAAACAAGCTTGGTGTATCAAGGGAAAGGGTTAGGCAGATAGAAGAACAGGCATTGAAAAAGCTGAGACAATTAAAAGGCCTTAAGGCATTGGCAAGTAATCTCTAAAAACTGTAGATAGTAAGTCATAAGTAGGCTATTTACCTTTCTTTATCCCATCAAATTGCAATAATTTTTCCTTTACACTACCCCCCAAATGATGTATTAAATATGTGCGTTAATAGGTATTTCCCGTCCCTAAAGTTGTAACTTGAGGAGAGAGCGGTATTTTGATTAACCAAAGGATGTAAGAAAGGGTTTATATAATCTTGGAAACAAAGATGCGCTTCACTGGCAGGCCAACATTTGCAATTATAGACAGGGTTGCTATCAGGTCAAATTTTTTACAAATAAAAAAAAATGTAGACAAGGGTGTAGATATCCTTGCAGTAGTCAAGGCCAATGCCTATGGTCATGGGGCTGTAGAGACTGCAAAAACCCTGGAGCAGTCAGGATGCAGATTTTTTGGTGTTGCTATATGCGAAGAGGGTGTTGAATTAAGAAAGGCAGGGATTAAGTCGTCAATCATTGTTTTAGGCGGGGTTTATCCGAATCAAACAAGAGAGATTATAAAATATAATCTTACGCCTGTAATATTTGATGGAGAGACTGCCCGCATATTAAATAATTTTTTAAAAAAAGCAGATAAGAAAATAAAGGTTCATATAAAGATAGATACAGGCATGGGCAGGTTGGGATTGCTTCCTGAAGAGATAGAACCATTTTTTAATAAGTTGAAAGGGCTTGCAAATCTTGAGGTAGAAGGCATCCTTTCTCATTTTGCAGAGGCAGATGAAGAGGATAAGGGTTTTTCAAAAAAGCAGTTAGCCATTTTTCTGAAGGCGATAAAGGTTATTCAGAGATTGGGATTTAAGCCGCGGTTTCAGCATATTGCAAACAGCGCTGCCCTTTTAGAGTATAATCCGTCTCACTTTAATATGGTGAGGCCAGGCATAATGCTTTACGGTGCATATCCAGCCCTACGGATGAAGGAACAAATAAGACTTAAGCCGGTTATGAGATTAGTTACAAATATTGTCCAGCTCAAGGATATGCCAAAGGGTTTTTCCGTAAGCTATGGAAGAAAATATGTTGCTAAGAAAAGGAGTATTATAGCTGCAATACCAATAGGCTATGGAGACGGCTATCCGCGCAGTCTCTCTGGCAAAGGAGAGGTTCTGGTGCGGGGTAAAAGGGTAAGGGTGGCCGGCACGATTTGCATGGATATTACCATGTTAGATGTTACCCACATAAAGGGCGTAAGCGTTGGAGACGAGGCAGTAATCATAGGAAAGCAGGGAAATGATGAGATAAAAGTTGATGAGCTTGCAGAAAAGGCAGGTACGATTCCTTACGAGATACTCTGCGGTATCACAAGCAGGATTCCGAGGGTTTACCCTGTTAGAAATTTTTAAAAGATTTCTAACGAGGCAAATGAGTATAACCGCCATAGCTCGCCGTAAGCCCCGCCCTGTGGGCGGGGCTTACGGACTCTCCACCATAAAATTATAAGTTTGCAAGATTTCTAACGGGGTTTATGTATGAGAGAGCTTTTTGAAAATATAGGCAAATGGGCAGGAAGGGTAGTAAGCGCTGCCGGCGGAATGGCCCTTATGTTGTTTCAGGCTATATTATGGTTGTTTGTTCCTCCTTTAAAATTAAGAAATACATTTAGGCAGATGGAATTTGTTGGTGTAAAGAGTTTGTTTGTGGTTATACTTACAGGCGCATTTACCGGAGCTGTTCTGGCGCTCCAGAGCTATAATGCCTTAAAGAGGTTTGGAGCAGAAAGCCTTGTTGGTCCCACCGTGGCTCTCAGTATGGCAAGGGAGTTGGGCCCTGTGCTCACAGGTCTTATGGTAACAGGCAGGGCAGGCTCTGCAATGGCTACGGAGCTTGGTACCATGAGGGTTACGGAACAGATAGATGCCCTTTATACCATGGCGGTAAACCCTGTGAAATATCTCGTATCTCCCAGAATCTTATCAGGGGTGCTTATGATGCCTGTGCTTGCCATTATCACCGATTTTGTCGGCGTGCTTGGAGGTTATTTTGTGGCTGTGAAGATGCTTGGTGTAAATTCAGGCGTCTATATAGGAAGGACTGTAGATTTTGTAAAACCTCAGGATATATTTGACGGCCTTATCAAGGCATCTGTCTTTGGCCTCATTTTATCTTTAGTTGCCTGTTATCATGGTTTTAATACCGCGGGCGGCGCAGCAGGCGTGGGGGAAGCAGCTACAAAATCTGTTGTGCTTGGAAGTGTGTTGATATTAGTTGCCGATTACTTCCTGACATCGGTGATGTTTTGAAACTACAGGCGAGAGGCTATAGGCAATGGGTGATGGAAAAGTTTTATAGCCCATCGCCCATAGCCTATTGTCTGTAATTATATGATAAAAATAATTGACCTTAAAAAATATTTTAATAGCAAAAAAGTTCTTGACGGAGTTAATCTTGAAATAGAGAAAGGCAAGATAACGGTTATCATCGGCAGAAGCGGCGAGGGAAAGAGCGTTTTGATAAAGCATATAATTGGCCTTTTGAAGCCAGACTTCGGAGAGATATTCTTGGATGGACAGGATATTACCAAAATGACTGAAAGAGAATTGAACGAGGTACATCGAAGATTTGGTATGCTCTTTCAGGGTGCGGCACTATTTGATTCCATGACAGTTGGGGAAAATGTGGCTTTCCCCTTAAGGGAGCATACAGAGATGCCGGAGAATGACCTCAAAAATATCATAATAGAAAAGTTGAGAAAGGTTGGACTGAAAAATGTTGAGAATATGATGCCTGCGGATTTAAGCGGCGGCATGAAAAAGAGGGTCGGCCTTGCCAGGGCGATTGCAATGGACCCTGAGATAGTGCTTTTTGATGAGCCTACAACAGGTCTGGATCCGGTTATGTCTGATAATATTGCAACCCTTATTCTTGATACACAGAGGGATTTGAAAACAACCTATATTGTCATAACCCATGATATACCGTTAACCTATAAGATAGCTGATAAGATTGCCATGCTGCATGAAGGAAGGATTGTGGAGCAGGGCGATGTGGATTATATGAAAAGCAGCCCAAATCCGATATTAAGACAGTTTTTAGAAGGCAGGTCAGAAGGCCCTATAAAGGTGCTCTAATATGCTGAAACTTTCTCCAGAGGCAAAGGTAGGTATTTTCGTTCTTATAGGGATAATATTGCTTGTCTATATGTCTCTGCGGGTCGGCGGCATACAGTTTGGCAGGCAGGAGGGTTATGAGATATTCATAAAATTTGATTCTGTGGCAGGCCTTGACAAAGACGCATCTGTCCGGGTGGCCGGCGTGGAGGTGGGAAGGGTGCAGGGAATTACCTTACAGAATAATAAGGCAAAGGTAGTATTAAGAATAAGCGCAGATGTAAAAATAGGAAGGGATTTTACCGCAGTGCTGAAGACGAAGGGCCTTTTGGGTGAACGGTATGTTGAACTTGTCCCTGGTTCTCCCAATGCCCCATCAATAGAGCCAGGCGGAGAGCTGACCAGGATAACCACATATACAGACATGGATAAGCTTATAACTATCCTAAATGATGTTGCCGTTGATATTAAGAAAGTAAGCGGATCCCTTGCAAATGTGCTGGGGGGCACGGAAGGCGAGGCAAGTCTCAAAAATATCGTGACTAATATAGAAGATATTACCGAAAGGCTCGATAATATTGTAAAGACCAATGACGAGAAATTTGGAACGATAATGACAAATTTCGAGGCCTTTTCTGTGCTTCTCAAAGAGAAGGGGCCTGAGATAACCGACGGCCTGCAGGCTGTATCAGATAATCTCAATGAAGTAATTGCAGAAAACAGGGATACGCTTAAAGATGGTTTCGGCAATCTTAAGGCAGCGACAGCCAAACTTGGCGATACTATGGATACTATCAATAAGCTTGCCAAAAATGTTGAGCCTAAGATAGATGAATCAGTGAATGGCATAAACAGTATTGTAAAAAAGATAGATAAGGGAGAGGGGACCCTTGGTAAACTTGTAAACGACACAACAGTCCATGACAATTTTAATAAGACCTTGACAGGCATAAACAGCTACCTCGGCAAGGTCGAGTCGTTTAAGACATTTATCGGCTACAGGGGCGAATATCTTTTTGATGCAAGTGATACAAAGAGTTATCTCTCTCTTACGCTTCAGCCAAAGGCAGACAAGTATTATCTTTTGGAGATAATAGATGACCCAAGGGGCAAGAAGACGACTACGACTACTGACACAGCTGTAGCAGGAACTACGACAACAACAAAAGAGGTAAAAACATCGGATAGCCTTAAATTCAGCGTGCAGGTGGCAAAACGGTTTAAGGATTTAGCTCTCCGTGGAGGCATTATAGAATCAACGGGCGGCGTGGGAATGGATTACTATATGTTTAAAGACCGCCTCAGATTTACCTTTGAGGCCTTTGATTTTGACAAAAAGAGGAATCCGCATTTAAAGGCAGGATTGAGATTCAGCCTCAACAAATACTTTTTTATTACAGGCGGTTATGATGATTTTGTGAGCAAGCTGAAACTTGCCTCCCCTTATCTCGGCATCGGCTTCCACTTTGAGGATGAAGATATAAAATATCTCCTGAGCAGCGCATCCTCAGCCATACCGAAACAGTAAAGGAGGCAAAGGCCGCAACTTGAAATACAGGCTTGGCATTGCCTTTGATATAGGCACAACAACGATAGTAGGTTCTTTAGTAGACCTGAATACAGGCAAAGAGATTGGCGTTGAGTCGCTGCCGAATCCGCAGGCAAGATTTGGAAAGGACATACTTTCAAGGGTCAATTGGATAATTGAGGATGCCGCAAAATTAACAGCCCTTCAGCAGGATGCGGTAACAGCGTGCGGCAATATTATCAAATCTATCATAAAGCAGACACCTCGTCTCTTACCGGATGATATAAAAATAGTTGTGGCTGTTGGCAATTCTGTTATGGAGCATATCCTCCTCGGCGTATCTCCAGTTGCTTTGGCCAGGGTGCCTTATCGACCCGCTTTCAAGGATGCCAAAGAGCTATCAGCAAAGGATAGTGGTTTTCCCGAACTGCCGTGCGCAGAACTTTATACATTCCCTCTTATAGGCGGTTTTATAGGGGGGGACACTGTGGCTGTTATCTTAGCTGCCAATATCCATAAAGCAAAGGATACTTCTTTAGCAATTGATATTGGTACAAATAGCGAGATTGTATTATGTTCCAACAACAAACTTTACTCCGCATCCGCTGCCGCAGGCCCGGCATTTGAGGGCGGTTCAGTAAAATGCGGAATGATAGCAAAAGACGGTGCGATTCAGGGCATAAAGATTGAGAATGACAGGTTAATATTAGATGTTATTGGAAATGTAAATCCAGAAGGTATCTGCGGCTCAGGCATAATAGATATAATTGCGAAATTATTAAATGCCGGCGTCATTGACCCAACAGGCAGGATAAAAAATAGGAATGAAGTGGAAGGCAATATTGCGAACAGGATAAAAGAGTCAGAGAGTCAGAGAGTCAGAGAGTCAGAAGATGGCAATGAATTTGTGTTGTATAAAGCCGCAAAGAAAGAGATAACCATTACGCAAAATGATGTCCGTGAATTACAGCTTGCAAAGGCTGCAATTCAGGCAGGCATAAGGCTTCTTTTAAAAAAGGCTCAAATAGGCGCTGATAAGATTGATAAGGTATTTATAGCAGGCGCATTCGGCAGCAACATAAAAAGAGAAAGTCTTATGCGAATAGGCGTGCTTGAAAAAGAATGGATAGATAAAGTTGTGTTTGTCGGCGACGCAGCCCTTGACGGCGCAAAGCTTGCGCTTTGCTCAGAAAAAAAGAGAAAAGAAGCAGAGGATATTGCCGGAGAGACCAAGCATGTATCGTTATCAGGCAGCCGGCACTTTCAAAAAGAATTTATGAAGGGGATGGAATTCCCAGGTTAAATAAAAGTGTCAAAGAGTCATAGTGTCAGAGTATCAGAGTAAAAACTTTGACTCTATGATTCTCTGACTCTTTGAATCTGAGTCTGTTCAGGAGGTTAGATAAGGGTGAGAAAGATTCGCAGGGCGATAGTCAGCGTTACGGACAAAAACGGGGTTGAGGCATTTGCAAAAGACCTATCGAGTCTCGGTGTAGAAATCATATCCACAGGAGGAACGGCTGAGATTCTTAAGAAAGCGGGCATACCTGTTATCGGCATATCCAACTATACCGGTTTCCCAGAAATGCTGGACGGCAGGCTCAAAACGCTTCATCCAAAGATTCACGGCGGCATACTCGGGCAAAGGGAGAAGACAGAGCATGCAAAGCAAATGGAGGAACATGGCATCCTGCCGATAGATATGGTGGTTGTAAACCTCTATGCCTTTGAAGATACGATTGCAAAAGGCTGCTCCCTTGAAGAGGCGATTGAGAATATAGACATAGGCGGGCCGACAATGATAAGGGCTGCCGCAAAGAATCACAAGGATGTAACCGTGGTGGTAGACCCTTCAGACTATCAAAATATTCTTGATGAGATTAAAAAGAGCGGCGGCAGTCTGTCTCCTCAAACCAGATTTGAGCTTGCCAAAAAGGTATTCCAACTCACTGCGCGATACGATGCGACAATATCCAATTATCTCGGCAGGATAGAAGATGGCGCTGTGAAGAAAGATTTTTCCGACACCTTCACCATGCAGGTTGAAAAGGTTCAGGATTTGAGATATGGAGAAAACCCTCATCAGCAGGCTGCATTTTACAGGGAGAAAAGCCATGACAGAAAAGAGCCTTGCATAGCAAATGCAAAGCAACTGCACGGCAAAGGGCTTTCGTTTAATAATATTTTAGATTTGAATGCAGCAATTGAACTTGCAAAGGAATTTCATGAGCCGAGCTGTGTAATAATAAAGCACAACAACCCCTGCGGCGTTGCCATGTCAAAGAAAGGTCTTTTGGATGCCTATCAAAAGGCCCTGTCATGCGATAAGGTGTCTGCATTCGGCGGCATTATTGCCTTCAACAGAAAGGTTAATGCAGAGGCTGCAAAAGAGATGAGCCATCTCTTTCTTGAAGCGATTGCAGCGCCGGGATTTGATGCGGATGCGCTCAAGATATTAAAGGATAAGAAAAACTTAAGGCTTCTTGAAATACCGGAATTTAAAGCCCATACTGTAGGGTGGGCATTGCCCACCGAATATGATTTAAAGAAGGTCAACGGCGGCCTGCTTGTCCAGACATCGGATATCGAGTGTGCCCAAGACTTGAAAACCGCAACAAAGCTGGAGCCTACAGATGCACAGCTTGAGGATTTGCTTTTTGCATGGAATGTAGGCAAGCATGTAAAGAGTAATGCCATTATCTTTGCAAAAAATACCCAGACCATCGGCATTGGCGCTGGGCAGATGTCGAGGATTGATTCAACAAGATTGGGAATTATGAAGGCGAAAGATGCAGGCCTGGAGGTAAAAGGCAGCGTCATGGCGTCAGACGCATTTTTTCCGTTCAGAGATAATGTTGATAAGGCGGCAGAGGCAGGCGTTGCCGCCATTATCCAGCCCGGCGGCTCTGTAAAAGACGAAGAGGTAATCAAGGCTGCGGATGAACACAAGATTGCAATGGTATTTACGGGCATAAGGCATTTCAGGCATTGAAATAAAGGTTGAGGTTAAGGCTGAGGTTGAGAAATAGTTATTCTTAACCTTGACCTCAACCTTCACCTTATTCTTTGGCTTAAATCTTGCATTTGTGTCCGGAAAGCAGAGGTTAAAATATCACTATGAAAAAATACTTCGTATTAGACACCAATGTTCTTCTTCACGATGTCAACTCTCTTTTTGCCTTTGGGGATAATGACATTGTAATTCCTATGGTTGCCATTGAGGAGCTTGACAGGTTTAAAAAAGACCTGAACGAGATAGGCCGCAATGCAAGACAGGTTTCCAGGCTGCTTGACAAGCTGAGGTCTCAGGGGCCGCTCTATAAAGGGATAAATCTTGAAAGCGGAGGAACGCTCAGGGTCTTCATTCCATCAAGCAAGGGCAATCATCTTCCGTCAGAATTGATATTTAATAAGGCTGACAATCAAATCCTCTCTGTTGCAATGGAACTTAAAGAAAAGGGAGATAAGCCGGTCTGTCTGGTAACAAAAGACACAAACCTGAGGATAAAGGCGGATTCCCTGGGGTTGACTGCCAAAGATTATGAATCGGATAAGGTAGAGATAAGCGAGTTATATCAAGGCTTCAGGACATTCCAGGTTTCAAAGGATATTATAGATAGCTATTATGCCGATGCAAGTTTGAAACCTCCTGCAAACAATTTGCATCCGCATGAAGGGGTCATCCTCGTTGAAGAGGGGAATCCGAAACATACCGCATTGGCCAGATTTGACAAGGACAAGGGGCTCCTTGTGCCGCTTAATATTCCAAAGGATGGAGTCTGGGGAATTCATCCTAAGAATGTAGAGCAGAGATTCGCCATGAGCCTTCTTCTTGACGACTCTGTCAAACTTGTTTCTCTGGCCGGCAAGGCCGGCACCGGAAAAACCCTGCTTGCCATTGCCGCCGGCCTAAAAAAGACTGCTGATGAAGAGGTCTTTATCAGGCTGCTTGTTTCACGCCCCATATTCCCGCTGGGAAAAGACATAGGGTATCTGCCGGGAGAGATAGAGGAAAAACTTACCCCGTGGATGCAGCCTATTTTTGACAATCTGGAGCTGATCTTTGGCGTTGAAAGAAAGCATAAGGGAAAGCAACACGGCTATAGAGAGCTTATGACCCAAGGAATTTTACAGATTGAGCCGTTGACTTACATCAGAGGCAGGAGCATTCCAAATCAGTATATGATTGTTGATGAGGCGCAGAACCTTACGCCGCATGAAATAAAAACAATCATCACCAGGGCAGGGGATAATACCAAGATTGTCCTGACCGGAGACCCTTATCAGATTGACAATCCCTACATAGACTCATCCAGCAACGGCTTATCCTATGTGGCAGAGCGGCTCAAGAATGAAACAATTGCAGGGCATATAACCCTTTTGAAAGGCGAACGTTCCGACCTGGCGGAGACTGCGGCGAATCTGCTGTGACCGGCATTAAAACAGGGAAGCGCCATTTATCCATGGACCATCCTTGCAGAATTTTTACTTGCGATATACTTCGCGTCTGTGCCTGATTTTCATCACCTTTACCAATTTCGCCTTCTCGGCTATTTCATAAATAACCCTATAATCTCCAACCCGTATACGCCAATCACTTTCTGAACTGGTGATCTTACGGCAGCCCGAAGGTCTTGGGTTATTGCTCAAGGCTTTGATATGCGGGATGATGCGGCGGTAATCTTCTGCGGAAAGTCTTTTCAGGTCACGCTCGGCAGACCTCTCAAGATAAACCTCATACACCAGGGTTATACTCCTTCAGGAAATCGTCCAGTTTTCTGAACTTGAGAGGCTTTTTTCTCATATCTTCAAGCGTCCTTAAATCCTCCATATCTTCAAGTTGCTTTAACATTTCCTTATAGGTATCTATATCTAAAATAACTGCCGCTGGCCTCCCATTTTTTAGAACAATTTCAGGATTCTTTTTCTTGGTTGCAGCCTTCATAGCCATTTACCCCCTTTTTCTATCTACAAACTCTCTTTGCTTTAATATTAAGATACAGCGATAAAGTATGAATTGTCAATTCTTTTCACCGCGCCACAGCCCGCATGATTTTAACAGCCAGACGCAGTTTTTCCTCACCAGATTCTTTCAAAAGCCTGTTCATAGCCTCCCGTAGTTCCTTTATACTTGCCTCATGGCCAAAATCAAATATCTCCCACATCTCAACTCCTAATGCATCAACGAATTTGATAAGCATATTGAGGGTGGGGTTTGCCCTTCCTCGTTCAATATTGCTTAAATAGACTGTATTTATATCCATTTTTCTGCAAGTGATTCTTGAGTCAACTCTTTTGCTTCCCTTATACTCTTTATTCTGGCGCCGATAAGTTTTTTTACAGCCTCCATCCTATACCTCCTCGTGATTGTAATAATGCCTCTTCACGGCGAGGAGGTGTATATCTCAATGAACTAAATTTTCTTGACATTATTAGTCTGTTGAGATAAGCATAAGCCTATTGAATTAATATCTAACTCTTTACTATATCCGACAGACTAATTTATGGGAGAAACAACGGTGGAGAAATGAATAGAGGTTGTAATTTCTATCAGTTCTTAAGATAGGGAGGGTCATTATGATAAAACAAATTCGTTTATCTTTGCTAACGGCAGTATTGTCTTTATTTTTAGCAGGATTTGCTTTTGCCCAAGAGGATTCCATTAAGCCGTTTGGAGGTATTGAATGGGAAGATGGTTTGTTGGAGGAGCAAAGGGAGGAGCAAAGGGGACAGATTTATTTAAGCATTGCTTCAAAATCTTTGGGTCTTATAATTTTTGTATTATGGAATGAACCTAATACAAGAATGTCTTCATCTCCTGTAATAAGATAATCGGCTTTTCCTTCCAATCCCTGCAAACATCAACCTTTTCACATGGCAAAACTACTATTGCATAGCTGTCAAGAAGCGAAAAGAGTTCTTTGATTCTTTTGGCGGTAAAAATGGTTTTAAATTTGGGACGGCCTGAAACTTCACTTAGTTCTTTAAGCATCTCATCTGATACAACAACCTTTATCTCTTTCAAAATGAGTTTCTTATCTATATCCTGCAAAAGGCTTCCAAGCAAATAACTGATCCATATATTCGTATCAATTACGATTTTCATATCGCCTTTGCCTGACAGATTCTACCTCTCCGGTAATCTCCTCTATTGTTATAGGATATTTTCGGGCAGACTCCCTGAACTCTTTCAGAAGACTTTTAAACCTCGCTGCAAAGAGTTCTTTTTCCAGCATTGTCAACACCTCTATCTTTTTTGCCAATGGCAAACTTTTAACTGCTTTTTTAATTTCATTTAAACCTGAAACTGATGTTTTTAGCATAATAACACCTCCTTCAAATATGGCAGTAATATTAAATATTGCCGTATATATTACCTTTTGATTTAATGCTAACAAAATCACCGGAGAGAGTAAAGTTTTTTGAGAGCAGAACTGCATGGCAAGATAACGGCAGATATGAAGATATTAGTGTCAAATACTACCACGACTTCGGCTTATGTAAAGTCATCCTAACCTTTTGCCTTTCTTTCCAGATAAGCATATGCGCTGTGGTTGTGTATGCTCTCCCAGTTTTCAGCCTCTATGCTGAACCATGTGACGGCCTTTATCTTGTTCAGCCTTGATGCAATCTCTCGGACAACATCTTCCACAAATCGTGGATTGTCATAAGCATGTTCCGTAACAAATTTTTCATCCGGTCTTTTTAAAAGTGAATATACAGGGCTTGATGCAGAATTTTCCACTGCTTTTATTATATCCTCTATCCAGACAAAACCGTGAAACCTCAGCGCAACCTTTACCGTCCCGCGCTGGTTATGCGCGCCCCGTCTGCTGATTTCTTTGGAGCAAGGGCAGAGTGTTGTAACAGGCACACTCACTTCAAGGATAAAGTCTTTTTTTGCGCTGAGCGACCCTGCAAACCTGCATTTATATTCCATCAAGCCCTTTGCCTTTGAAACAGGCGCCGCCTTTTCAATAAAATAAGGGAATTCCACCTCCATGTGGGCAGTCTCAGCATTGAACCTTGCCTTCATCTTTGCCAGAATCTCCGGAAAGTTTTGGACAGTAATTTCTCCGCGATGTTCATTCAATATCTCCACAAACCTGCTCATGTGCGTGCCTTTAAAATGGTGAGGCAGGGCCACATACATATTCACAGAGCCGATGGTATGCTGAAACTTATTCTTCTTATCCAGCACCACTATGGGGTAACGTATATCCTTTACGCCAACCTTGTCTATGGCTATCTGCCTGTGGTCTGGCTGGCTTTGTATGTCTTTTATATTTTTCATTTTTTACTTTTTGTAGTTTGCCGATTTATCGGCGGATTCTAAGTGCACCCAATAAATTGGGCAACTACAAATATGTCTATTCATAATAAGTTGCAGCAGCGTTATCCGACTCCCACACCTTAACCTTAGCTACTTTTATATTTTTATCTTTAATTGCCTTCTTAAATTGCTTGAATATATATCTTGCCAGATTTTCCGATGATGGATTCTCCTTGTCAAAGGGTGGGATTTCATTCAGATACTTGTGGTCAAGATTTCCCAAAACATCTTTCAATATCCTCTTTAAAACCTTAAAATCCACTGCCAGCCCAATTTTATTGAGCCCCCTGTTTGCAACCGTCACCTCCACCTTCCAGTTGTGGCCGTGCAGATTTTCACATTCTCCTTCATAACCTCTCAGGTTATGGGCTGCCGCAAAATCAGATATTATGGTGAGTTCGTACATAAACAGCTCCTGTCATTTTCTGTTTTTCTTAGACTCAATGATAATTATAAGAGAATTTAACGGAATGAAAAAAATCACGAGCCGCTATATCTCTTTCTCTTTTAAACAGATATCACAGATATCCTCTGTGGTTTTTTTAGTAAAAACTCTTCCGCAATTGCTGCAACAAATTCTGTCAAACCACACAAGATTTGTTTTCTTTTCTTCAATTACATCATCAAGGAGCGTCTCTTTTACCTTCAGTGTTAATGCCCTTTGTGCACACACATCAACGCACATATTACATGCAGTACAAGCTGCTGTGGTGAAAACTATGCCCTGCCCCTTTTCCGTAGACTCTGAAATAAGGGCGTAGGTTGGACAAAACAGACAACAGAGTTGGCACATATCGCATCCATCTCTTATTGTTATACCTGGAAATATACTGGTATTTAGAACCACACCTTTTTTAGAAACGTTCTTTTCTTGATCTCTCCGTAAAGATAAGCTCGCTCCTTTCAATATTTCTAATAATTCCTCTCTTTCTTTTGGCAGAGCCTTTGTAAGCCTCTCCTTGCCGTCAATCTTTAAGGGAGGCTCTTTCTTTACGATGCCTGCAACGCCCTTTTTAATCTCCTTCTTGAACATAGAAAATATTTGTCTGCGTGAGATATCTGGCTCGCCCTTATAATCCTTGAGTCTTTCGCCTTCATAGGTAAGGTTGTTTATTGAAATGCCATCTGTAATAATTGATACCTTTTGTTTAAGCCCAAGGTTTTTCAAAAGCTCTTGAGTCTTGGAAATTGTATTCTTGGCAATCTTGTCTCCACGCTTTGACTCACAAATCTCGCATATTCCGGCATCCCTTATAGTAATCTCATCCGAACCAAGTGAAATAAGTTTTAAAACAAGGCTCGGCATAATGTGGGCAAGGCATGGAAGCCGTAAAGATTTGTGTGAAGAACATTCAAATGGCACCTTGGAACACTCAATGGTAATGTTTTTATCTTTGGAAACAAATTGCTGTGCCTGCTCAATAAAGGTGTGAGAATCAAAATTGGTCATGTCAAAGGCCCCTGTTGGGCAGAGGTTGAAACATATACCGCATCCTGTGCATTGATCATCTATAACACCGATGTGGGCTTGTTTTATTTCTATAGCCATTGCAGGGCAGTTATCTACACATAGTTTACAGCCAGATTTAGGATAACGTAGAGGAAGGCATTGGGTTGGATTTATCTTTAAAGGGGCTTTGCCCCAGACAACCATGAGTTTTGTAATGTTGTTGAGATTTAACATCGCTTAATCCTCTATAAACGATTTGATAAACGATTTGAGAGGCATTTTTTATATTCTATGATAATATAAGGCTGCTTAATAAATTAGAAAAGCTTTATCTTCAGACAGGTGAAGGTTTGACAAATATTTATGTTACAAAAAAGTGTGCTGAAAGACTTTTATCCGGGTACTTATGGACTTTTAATAACGAGATAAAATCGATTGATGGCTCTTATTTCAACGGTGATATTATAGCAGTAGTTGATAATAGAGGCAAATTTATTGGTACCGGATATATCAATGACAATTCAAAGATAATCATAAGGCTTCTTTCCTTTAAAGATGAACCCATAAACCAGTCTTTTTTTAGAAAGAGGATTGAAGATGCGCTTAAACATCGCCTTTCGTTGGGCTGGTCAATAAAGGATTCTTTTAGAGTTGTATTCAGTGAAGGTGATTTGCTTCCGGGCCTTATAGTTGACAAATATGATGATGCGCTTTCTATTCAAATATTGACGTTGGGCATGGAAAAATGGAAAGGTGCTGTTGTTGAAATAGTGGAAGACATTTTCAAGCCAAAAACCATTGTCGAGCGAAGCGATGTTGAAATAAGGAAAAAAGAAGGGCTTCAGCCAAGAAAAGGATTTCTCTATGGAGATGAAAATAGTAAAGTTGTTATCACCCTTGACGGACTAAAATTTGAGATTGACCTTTTGGAAGGCCATAAAACAGGCTTTTACCTTGACCAGCAGGAAAACAGAAAGATAATAGAGCCGTATGTAAAAGATAAAAGGGTTCTTGACTGCTTTGCCTATACAGGCGCATTTGCCGTCTATTCCGCTAAATACGGGGCAAAGGAGGTTGTGGCATTAGAAGATTCAGGCAAAATTTTTGAGATGTTAAGCAGGAATATCCAACTCAATGGTTTTGAAAATATTATTAAACCTGAAAAAGGCGATGCATTTGATTGGCTCAGGGAGCGATATAAAAAAGGCGAAAGATTTGACTGCGTCATGCTTGACCCGCCGTCATTTGTAAAAGGCAAGGAGGCAATGGCCGGCGCATGGCGAGGCTACAAAGATATAAATCTGTTGGGTTTGCAACTATTAAACGACAATGGTTATCTTATCACCTCATCCTGCTCGCAAAATATTTCTCCGGCCCTATTTCTGAACATATTAAATAATGCGGCAACGGATGCAAACTGCATGCTCCGGCTTGTTGAAAATCGTTTTCAGTCAAAAGACCATCCGATTTTACTTGGTATGCCTGAGACCTGCTATCTAAAATTTGCTGTGGCAAAGAAGGTTGCAAAATGAAGAAATCTCTATCTCTAAACAGATGAAACCCTCACGAGCCTTGGCTCACAAAGGAGCATGAAAATTTACCCCACCCTCACCCCTGATAGAATCATTCAGGGGGAGGGTCTGGGTGTAAACGCATTTTCGGGGCAAAAGGCTAATATTTATCTGAATATGAGATGCTGTATAAGCCGGTTTGGCATGAGGAATAGAGACAGAAACAGCAAAAAGCAAGACCTGACCCTCCAATCCCCTCCAATCCCACGAAAACTTGAACAGACACTACTAAATTCTCCTTGACAAATATCATAAAGGAGATTAAGTTTTGATGGAATAGTTAATAGTTGCCTTGATGGCGGGGCTTATTGACTGCAAAGGCACGTTAAACGTGCCAAAGGAAGATAAATCTCAATTTCCATTCGTCCGCCTTTATCCCCGTGCACAGGACTGTGCATACGGCGGGCTATGGCAGTTATATTCATGCTGTTAAAGGTGTGTAAGAATTTATTATGAAACAACTTTATGTTTTTTACGTCCTCTTAATAAGCTTATGCCTCACTGGCTGTGTAAATCTTCAGCAGGAGCAGACTTTAAAAGATGTCAAAGCACAACTGTCTGAATTAGAAAAAAGACAGACTAAAACGACTGCAAGCCTGGAAGAATTAAACAATAAATTCCTTCTGCTTCATGAGCAGGTTGCAATCAATAAAAAAGGCGTTGAAGAGGTGAAGGCAATGGCTGTTCCCGTTGCTCCGCCTGAAGAGCTGAAGGTAATAAAACTTGAGACAGAAAAAACAAAGGGAGTGGCAAAAAAGGAACCTTTAAAAAAAGCGGAGGCTGAAAAAAGGCCTTCAGTTAAAAAAACAGAAAATGCGCCAAGCCCTGAGGCGCGTTATAATGAAGCGCAAAACCTGTTTATGGCCGGAAAGCTGTCTGAATCGGCAGAACAGTTTAATAATTTTATCCGGCATTTTCCAAAACATTCTTTGGCAGATAATGCGCAATATTGGATTGGAGAGGTTTATTATTCCCAGAAGGACTATCAAAAGGCGGCAGTGGAGTTTCAAAAGGTGGTTGATAACTATCCAAATGAAAATAAGGCGCCGGATGCCCTTCTCAAGGCGGCTTTTTCCAATATAGAGCTTAATAGCAAGGAAAGGGCATTAGAGGCCCTGAAATTGGTTGTAGAACGGTATCCATCGTCAGAGGCCGCAGCAAGGGCAAAGGTAAAACTGCAAGAGCTCCAAAAATAGATTCGTTAAGGGAGGAGTAAAAACATGAGGGCAAAACTGATTTTAGCAGTATTGGCATGTTTATCATTTTCCTTAATTTACGATAATGCCCTTGCTGAAAAAAGAGAGAAAAAGGCAGGGGAGAAGGAAAATGCTTCTCAGCAAGAATCATGGCTGCGTCGTGGAGATGTAATCAGGCTTCCGGAAGATGGAGAATATGCGGTTAAGGAAGGGGATACGCTCTGGGATATATCAAATAGCTTCTTAAAAGACCCTTTCAGGTGGCAAAATCTATGGGAGAAAAATCAGTATATTATAAATCCGCACCTGATATATCCAGGCAATAAAATCAGATTATTTCCTCATGAACCTGTTGAAGCAGGAGAAAAAGGCAAAGAGGCTGCGCCGACTGTCCCGGAAGGGCTGCCTGTTGAAAAATTGCAAAAACCAGAGGAAACAGCCCCTGTAGCAACAGAACAAAAACCTAAAGAAGAGGCTGTTGAAACCCTGCCGCCTCCACCGCCTTCAGCAGAAGAAATACCGGTCCTGCCGCCGGTTGTAAAGGTTGTTTCTTCAATGATGGAACGGCATGGATTGATATCTGCCAAAGAGAAGGAAGGGATTGGTGTCATAATAGGCGCTAAAGAAGAGAAACTTCTTTTGTCTGAAAATGATATTGTCTTTATCGCAGTTGCCAAAGGCACAGAGATAAAGCAAGGAGATAGGTTTACTGTCTTTACAACCACCGGAGAGATAAAGCACCCTGTCACAGAAAACCCCATAGGTTTCATGGTTGATACCTTGGGAATACTCTTGGTTACACAGATTGACAAAGATGGCGTAATCTCTGCGAAGATAGAAAAATCCTACAAAGAGATACTTAAAGGGGCAAAGCTAAAGCCGTATGAGCCGCCGGTAAAAGAGGTGATTGTAAAAAAGGCTGAAAAGGCAATAGACGGCTTGATTATCGCATCATTGGGAGGCAAGGTAGGAATGGCAGAACGTGATATAGTCTATCTTGATAATGGTAAAAGCAGCGGGCTTGAGGTAGGCAATGCCATGGATATCTTCAGACCGACTATTACCGTGGATGATCCAATGTCTAAAGAGAAAAAGACAATTACCCTGCCCAATAAAGAGCTGGGAAGACTTGTTGTCATAGCTGTAGAAGATGATACAGCTACGGCGTTTATTACAAACAGCAGACAGGTAATTTATAAGGGAGACAGGGTAAGGACAGCAGAATAAAAGAGGCTATAGACAACAGGCATCCGCCTCAGGCGGATGCCTGTTGTCTATAGCCTAATTATTTTTTATGGCTCACGAAATAAAATACTGGCTTGCCCTTGGAAGGGTCAAGGGCGTAGGCAAGCTTGCCTATAAGGCGCTCATAGACGAATTTAAGGAGCCTGCCCTTGTATTTGACACACAAATAAAGCGGCTTGAAGAAATTCCGGGAATTGGGAAAAAAACGGCCTTAAACATAAAAAATTTTAAGGAATGGGATTGGGTAGAAAAAGAAATAGGCCTTATAAAAAAGCAGGGTGTTAAATTTCTAACACTAACAGATACAGACTACCCTAATCCCTTGCTTTCAATACCCGATCCCCCGCCATATCTATATGTAAAAGGCACAATCTGCAAAGAAGATGAGAGAGCAATAGCAATTGTCGGCACAAGGCTTCCAACACTGTATGGTTTGTCAACAGCGGAAAAATTGGCAAGAGAGCTAAGTGTATATGGAATTACTATCATAAGCGGAATGGCGCGTGGCATAGATTCTGCAGCGCACAGGGGCGCTCTTGCTGCAAAAGGAAGAACTATCGCTGTGCTTGGATGCGGGGTTGATAGAGTGTATCCGCCAGAAAATAAAAAACTATACGAACAGATTATCTCAAATGGCGCTGTAATTTCTGAGTTTCCGATAGGCGCGCCGCCGCTGCCTGAGAATTTTCCCCAGAGAAACAGGATTATAAGCGGCCTTGTAAAGGGGGTGCTGGTTGCAGAGGCATCTCTTAGGAGCGGTTCTTTAATAACAGCGCGCTTGGCCCTTGATTATGGAAGAGATGTCTTTGCTTTACCGGGCAGTGTAACATCCAGCAAGAGCAAAGGGACAAATAAACTCATAAAAGACGGCGCAAAACTTGTTGAAGATGCAAGCGATATTCTGGTAGAGACATCTATGAATATGTCCGTAGGGCAGGGCTTTAACCCTGCAGCAACCATAGAGGGTTGCCCTACTGCCGGCACAACAAATGAGATACGGCCGCGACTTTCATCAGACGAAGAAAAGATTATGAACCTTCTTGAAGAACCGTGTCTGATTGACACTATTATTCAACAGACAGGCCTTTCCGCTCAGAAGGCATCAGCGCTGCTTTTAGACATGGAGTTAAAAGGACTTGTTCAGCAGCAGGCTGGAAAACAATTTTTAAGGAGATGAGACGATTGCACAGATTATAAAAACAGATTACACGATAAAAGCTGCTTTTAAATCCATGTAATCTTATTTCAAAAATCTGTGTAATCAATATCATTATGCCAAAATCACTCGTCATCGTAGAGTCGCCTGCAAAGGCAAAAACCATTGAGAAATTTCTCGGCAAGGATTTCACGGTGAAGTCTTCCATAGGACATATCCGCGATCTGGCGGATGGAAACACTGGCGTGGATGTGGAAAACAATTTCCGGCCCAATTATGAGGTTCCCGCAGAGAAAAGAAAAGTGGTCGCGGACTTAAAAAAGTCTGTGAAGGCCGTTGACACAGTGTGGCTTGCAACAGACGAAGACCGTGAAGGCGAGGCCATCGCATGGCATTTGTCTGAGGCGCTGGAGTTGAAGCCGGAGAAAACCAAACGGATCACTTACTCTGAAATTACCAAAGAGGCTATTCAAAATGCGATTGAACATCCGAGGACGATTGACAAAAATTTAGTTGACGCTCAGCAGGCGCGCAGGGTCTTGGACAGATTAGTCGGCTATGAGATTTCGCCCATACTCTGGAGAAAGGTGAAGCCCGCGCTTTCCGCAGGAAGGGTGCAGAGCGTGGCCGTGCGGCTCATCGTGGAGCGGGAAAGGGAAATACATAATTTCAAATCTGTTTCTTCGTATAAGGTGTCGGCGGTTTTTCTGAACGGGAAAAACGAAATCGTAAAGGCCGATTTGCCGAAAAAGTTTCAAACCAAAGAAGAGGCAAAGACATTTCTGGAAAAATGCAAGGGTGCGGAATTCTCCATCACAGATATAGAGACAAAACCCGCAAAGAAATCCCCATCCGCACCGTTCACCACATCAACGCTCCAGCAGGAGGCGTCAAGAAAATTCGGATACTCGGTTGCGCAAACCATGAGGATAGCGCAGGGGCTTTACGAAGACGGAAAGATAACCTACATGCGCACGGATTCGGTGAATCTCTCCGAGACCGCGCTGGCTCAGGCAAAAACGGCGGTTGAACAATTATACGGCAAGGAGTTTGTGAATATCCGGCGCTATAAAACAAAGAGCAAAGGCGCACAGGAGGCGCACGAGGCCATCCGCCCGACTGATCTCGGCGCTCAGACAATTGCAGGCGACGGCCAGGCGCAGCGCATCTATGAGCTGATATGGAAAAGGACAATTGCCTCGCAGATGAGCGATGCGCTGTTGGAAAAAACCACAGCCACAATCAACATATCCCTGCCCCCGAATGTATCTATCGGGGGAACAGTCGAAGAGAAATTTGTTGCGCAAGGCGAGGTGCTTAAGTTTGAAGGATTTCTGAAGGTTTACCTCGAAGGAAAAGACGAGGAAGACGAGGAAAATACCGAAGGCATCCTGCCTCCTTTGAAGGTCGGAGAAAAGCTTATAAGCAGAGAAATAATTGCTACGGAACGGTTTACCCATCACCCGCCGCGATACACCGAAGCCACACTGGTGCGCAAACTGGAGGAACTCGGCATCGGACGGCCTTCTACCTATGCGCCTACCATCTCCACCATTCAAAAGAGAAACTATGTGGTCAAGGAAGACCGTGAAGGGGTGAAAAGGAATTTCAGTTGTCTCACTTTGAAGGATAAACAGACCACCGAAGAAATCAAATCCGAAAACACCGGCGCCGAAAAATCAAAACTCTTTCCCACGGACATCGGCATGGTGGTGAACGATTTTCTGATGCAAAACTTTAACGATATTATGGACTATAATTTTACGGCAACGGTGGAGGAGGAGTTTGACGAAATTGCCCAAGGGAAATTAGTATGGACAAAGATGCTTGCTCGCTTTTACAAGCCGTTCCATGCAACCGTAGAGCATACAACGGAAACATCAGTGCGTCAGAGCGGCGAACGGCTGCTCGGCAAAGACCCTAAGACAGGAAAACAGGTAATCGTGAGGCTCGGAAAGTTCGGGCCCATAGTTCAGATAGGGCATCCGGATGATGCGGAAAAGCCGCGTTACGCCTCGCTTCGCAATGATCAGCGCATGGATACCATCACCTTTGAACAGGCCATGGAGCTTTTCAAACTCCCCCGCAACCTCGGGACGCATGAAGGCGATGAGGTGGTTGTGAACATCGGCCGTTTCGGCCCGTATATAAAATATCAGGATGGTTATATATCCCTTCCCAAAGGTGAAGACCCTTACACGATTTCGCTGGAAAGGGTCAAGGAAATTTTAAACGGCCCCCGCCTGCCAAAGGTTTTGGGCAAGTTTCAGGGAGAAGACATCAGCGTGGCAAAGGGGAGATTTGGGCCTTATGTAAAATACAAAAACATCTTTGCGTCATTGAAAAAAGACGAAGACCCGTTCAGCGTAACTCTGGAGCGCGCCATTGAACTGGCGACCGCAAAGGAGAAGAAAGAGCAGGAAAAGATAATCCAAGCGTGGGATGTGGACGCACGGGTGCGCGTGGTAAACGGCAGATACGGCCCATGCATTCAGTCCGGAAAAAAGTTCTTCCGCATCCCTGCCGGCACAAAGCCGGAGGAGCTTACGGTGGATGAATGTCTTGCCATAGCGGGATTAAAAGAAGAAGCGAAAAAGCCGAAGGCCGCTGGCGCGAAGGGAAAAGCAAAAAGCAGAAAGGCAAAAACACGCAAGGCGGGGTAAGTGTTGCGACACAGTAAGTAGGGTGGGCTGTGCCCACCAAAAAATATCGGCAAAACAAAATGGTGGGCACAGCCCACCCTACAAACTTATGGGTTTGCTTCCCAATATCGGCTGGAATCCAATCGCATAGGCGGATCACACGCAGGGACTATCATTCAATTTTGCATATTAATCCCGAAGAAAGTGTAATAAGATCCATCAGATACCTCAAGTCTTTTTATTGGCGGAACATAAAACCTGTGATAGTTTCTGTTCAGATAATAGCTGGTTATCTTTCATGAAAAATATCAACCATGTGCTGCAATGTATCACAACCCCATTTCCCTATATACCACTTGCCTTCAAAAAGCTGTGCATCTGGAAACTGTCCCACTCTTGTAGGATGGATTTCTTCCCATGTTTCCCGGATGACCTGAGATAACAAATCATTCCTAACCACTCGTTCAAGCCTATTCGCTTCGCTCATGCTTAACTCCTCGTTGAATTAGTAAGTAGGGTGGGCTATGCCCACCATTTCAAAAATTGCTGATATTTTTCTATGGGCATAGCCCACCCTACAAGAAAAGAATTTCAGAGTTTCTGCCATGAATGCATACGCGATACATACATTTCAGTTTTTGGTCCGCAGTTTTTTTCTTGCATCCTGCGTCCTGCATCTTGCATCTTCCTCTTCTGCTGCCTTCTTTGTTGAAACGCAAACCGTCAAGGGTAATGTATTAAGAACTATTGTCATAGACCCCGGCCACGGCGGAGAAGATACCGGGGCTGTGGGGCCGTCTGGGATAAAGGAAAAAGATATAAACCTTGCAATTGCAATGAGGCTTAAAAAACTCCTCGCAGAAAAGACGAATGCCATAGTAATACTTACCAGGGCAGACGACAGATTTATTCCTTTGGATGAAAGGACTAACATTGCCAATAAAAATGAGGCAGACCTTTTTATAAGCATCCATACTAATGCATCTTATAGAAAAGGGGCAGATGGGGTTGAAACATATTTTCTAAGCTTTGAGGCCTCTGATGAGGATGCGAAAAGGGCAGTTGCCTTTGAAAACGCAGTTGTATCTCTTGAGAAAAAAACAGAAACAAAGAATAGCGATGACCTGAAGACTATTCTCATGGATATGGCCCAAACTTCGGTTTTAAATGACAGCAGTCAGCTGGCAGATATAATACAGGAAAATCTTTGCAAGGTATTAAAGGGGGAAAATCGCGGCATAAAACAGGCTCCCTTTATTGTGCTTGCAGGCGCTGCAATGCCGGCAGTTCTTGTGGAGGTTGGGTTTATATCAAATGCTGATGAAGAAAAACGATTGACATCAGGAGAAACACAAGAAATTATTGCAGAAGCGATATTTAAAAGCGTGATGCGCTTTGAAGATATTTTGAAAACCAAAATGGGATATGCCTTAGAAATAATAGAATGAAAATTGTTCTTGCAACAAAAAATAAAGGCAAGGCCAAAGAGATTAAAGCCATACTGAAAGACTTCAATTTAGAATTACTTACCCTTGATGACTTTCCTGAAATCCCCAATCCAGTTGAAGATGGAAAAAGTTTTAAAGAGAATGCGCTTAAAAAAGCAAGGTTCGTTGTAAAACATTTGAATATCGCGGCTATGGCTGATGATTCGGGTCTTGAGGTAGATATTCTCAATAAAAGGTCTGGAATATTGTCTGCGCGATATGCAGGTGAAAATGCCACCGATGAAGAAAACAACAGAAAGTTGCTTAAAGAATTAAAAGATATTCCTTTTGAAAAAAGACGCGCTTCCTATAAGTGTGTTATTGCCCTTGTTTTCCCTTCAGAAAGAGAAGCAACTGTTGAGGGAGACTGCCGTGGTTTAATATCGCTTGAAGCAAAGGGCAGCGGCGGCTTTGGCTACGACCCATTATTCTATGTTCCGGAATATGGTAAGACAATGGCTGAACTGCCGCCGGAAATAAAAAACCGCATCAGCCATCGGGGAAAGGCGCTGGCAAAACTGAAGAATAAACTTATGACTATACTTAGTAAGTAAAAATGGTGGGCGCAGCCCACACTGACTGAAAAACAGATCCGAAATATTTTCATTCCTTCAAGCGCTACCCATTGCATTACAGGCAGACCATGAAGATGTCATGCAGTTCATAGATAATTATAAATTGATGGGAAAGGGATTAGGTTACATTGATATGCATTGGCTTGCCGCAGCTCTCTTGACCGAAGTTCCAATCTGGACGCTTGATAAAAAACTGGATGGGGGCTCGGCAAAATTAGGAATCTGTTTTAATAAAAAATAATCAGATAACAATCCATCGAACAGTGTAAAACGCCGCCGAGTTAAGTTATTAAGCACTCTCTTAATTTAATCCGTTTTATCCCACGTTTACCAAAGTTTGCCCTGTTGTCTTTATTGTTGTCTTGGTAATGTCAATCTTTATGTGTAATTTTATTTAGGGCTATACTCTCCATAGGATCAATTCTCCCAAATCCTATTCTGCCTGTTGAATATGGCAAAGATGATTCTTTCCA